>ERZ780033.705-NODE-705-length-10658-cov-5.18929_pt1 | contig 10658 bp, 15 predicted proteins | sample MGYA00511024_ERZ780033 | MGnify/ENA primary metagenome ERZ780033 (study PRJEB29588, sample SAMEA2157043) | human gut metagenome | biome: human gut; feature: human-associated habitat; material: faeces | place: Denmark | collected 2008/2010 ... | reverse complement strand
AGGAAAACTTGTTTTCTGACTGGCGTCACCATCAGCCCCAATAAGGCGAAGCCGACAACAGCCACCACGGATTTTTGTCTTTATCTCCATCCCTTAATAGTTAAAGCAAACAGAGGTAAAAACATGGAAACTCTCCCACAAGCACCACCATTTACAGCGCTGTCGCTAGAACGGAGCTCTATCACGCCACCCACCCCACCTTCTCACCAATAACTATGCGTAACTCACCAGGTTGGCATTCTCGCCCCTTGGGGAGAGTTAGAGAGGGGCTTCCACAAGCAGCAGCAACACTGTAAGTGTTGCGCTTAGCCGAAGGCGTTACCCGCAGTGGCAAACAACCCAAAGATTTCGGTATCAGACCGAATTTCGCTACAAAAGATTTTGGTATTAGGGCATAAATCCACAAAAAAGATTTTGGTCTCAGGTTCGTCTCATGCAGTTTAAATGGCAAAAAGGGAATTAGGAAGGCGTTAGCCATAGCAGTGAGCAGCCTGCCATCTATAAAACACAACACTTACAGCGAAGCCAAGAAAAAGCGCGGAATTTGGATGATCCCCAACGTATTGCGCCCCACATAAACGCATAGAGCCGGACTCCCATATTATGGAAATCCGGCTCTATGCACCATTCTGTTGGGCACATATACGACAACAACTATTCGTCGTCACCCGACTCATCCGCAAACAGCAGATGCACCCGCCGCTTATCGCTCAATTCTATCAGAAGCTGCATGCGCTCATCATCCAGTTTGCCAGCCTTCATCTGTTTCTTGTTATACTTCCACCAGTTCAAAAGGCCACGCTTATCCGCTTTCTTCTTATTGGGAAACTGCCCATGTTCCTCGACATAAGCCAATAGTTCCTTGTAGCTTTCCTGCCAATTGGCCTCACGCTTTGTCATATTCTCCATAATCTCTGCTTTAACACAGCAAAAGTAACAAGTTCCATCGACACCGCCAAATATACTGGCCACCTATTTATATATATAGCACGAATTACCTGCAACCGCCTATCCCTACAACTCAATTATTTCTTTAGCGCTTCGAGAGCAGCTGCCGCATCCTCTTTGGCAATCTGCATACAACGAGCTACATACTCAGCACTTATCAATTGCATGGCTCCAGAACGATGCTCCATTTCTACAAAATCGTTTACCCGTTTTACCAATTCTTCCATAACATCCTTAATCCCAACAATTATAACGCCAAACGTAGAGAACTTAGGTTCAATCTACAGCTTCCATTATTATTCTCACCGTTCGGTAAGAATAACCTTAAATGTCTGGAATATGAGTTTAATATCATACCAAAACGAGCTATGCTTCACATATTCCAAATACAGCTTTATCTTCTCCTGCATGATTACATGAATATAGTAATCTTCTGGATTTTCAGCCTTTTCCATAAGTTCATTCTCGTTACGGAACTTGATGCTTGCCGGATCAGTAATACCTGGACGGACATCTAATACATGCATTTGTTCAGTCGTCCAGTAATTTACATAGTGGCGCACTTCCGGACGCGGGCCCACCAAACTCATGTCACCAACAAATACGTTTATTAACTGTGGTAGCTCATCAAACTTATATTTACGTATAAAATAACCAGAACGTGTCACGCGAGGGTCCCGACCGCCAATGGTCACCAACGAGCCCTGGTCCGCTCCTATACACATGGAGCGAAACTTATATATTCGGAAATCCTTATTACCTCTTCCCACGCGCACTTGCCTATAAAAGACCGGACCTTTGGAATCCAGTTTAATCCATACCGCCAATATCAAAAACAACGGACTCAATACAATCAAGCCACACCCAGAAGCAACGATGTCAAATAGTCTTTTCATATATGTAGGATAAAATAAGCCCGAAGATCAAGATATTATACCTCTATCTTCGGGCTTTTGTATTAATTACAATTCAGATACTATCTCTACGAAATTATCAATCACATACTCCACATCCTCATCAATCATTTTGGTATTCAGTGGCAGCGTAATCTCGTTCTCAAACGCATGGAAAGCATTGGGGAAATCCTTGATGTCAAACCCCAACTTCTTATAAGCCGTCATCATAGGTAGAGGCTTATAGTGCACATTGGTTGCAATACCCCGCTCTGCCATCTTTTCTATCACCAGGTTTGCTTCCTCACGCGTCTTGCCGAGCAGACGCACCAGATACAGATGGCCAGACGATGTATAGTCCTCAGTATAATGCTTCAGCACAGCCACATCAAGTCCCGCAAAAGCCTCATCATAACGAGCTATCATCTGACGGCGACGCGCCAGCATACCCTCATAGCGGTCCATCTGAACCAGTCCGATAGCAGACACCACGTCAGTCATATTACACTTATACCATGTACCGATGATATCATACTCCCAAGCACCGAGCTTGGTCTTTGCCAGCGCATCCTTGTTCTGACCATGCAGACTCAACAGCTGCGCCTTGCGGTAAAGGTTCTCATTCCAGGTCTCGCCCGCTATCTCAGGCACACCGCTGAAGGTATTGTCCTCTCTCTTGTCCCGTTCTTTCACCACCAGCTCATTGCCGAACGGCAGATTCCACGACAGTGCACCACCCTCAGCAGTAGTCAGATTCTTCACGGCATGGAACGAGAACGATGAGAAGTCTGCTATCGAGCCCACCATCTTTCCCTTGCGCGAAGCACCAAAGGCATGAGCTGCATCGCAACAGATGGCTACACGACCAATCATCTTCTGCAAGTCAGTCTTAGGAGTGAAGATGTCCTTCTTGCGCTCCACTATCTCGAACAGACGGTCGTAGTCACAGGGAATACCGGCCAAATCAACAGGGATGATAGCCTTGGTATTAGGAGTCACGGCCTTCTCCACAGAGTCATAATCCATCTCGAGGCAATCCTTCTGCACATCAACAAAAACGAGCGTAGCCCCAACATGTTCTACCACCGAAGCACTTGCCGTATAGGTATAAGCAGGCACTATCACCTCATCACCTTCGCCTACGCCCAACAGCCTCAGCGCCATTTCAGCACAAGCCGTCTGCGAGTTCAGGCATACTGCCTTGTTCACACCCACATATTCGGCCACTTCCTTTTCCAACTTCTTTGTGCGCGGTCCGGTTGTTATCCAGCCAGACAAAATGGCATCACGCACTTCTGCCGCCTCAGCCTCCGTCATATCCGGCGGAGAGAAAGGCACATTACGCAATTTCATTGTCATAATATGATTATAAATATCTAATTGTTCAAATTATTTGTTTGGATAATTTCGATTATCGCAGATTTATTTGTTTGGATAATTTCGATTTTTGATGATTTATTTGTTTGGATAATTTCATTTTGTTATCTTTGCGACTGAAATACAGCAATTAACAAATTAGCAGAAATCGACTATCTTCTGCCATCGCATCTTAACATTCTTCCCATTGAAGTCAAAGCAGGAAACCAAGGTGGAATGAAAAGTCTGTGGGCTTTTATACTGAGAAGCATATCACCGAGGCCATCCGTTGCTCATTAGAGAATTTCAGAGAGTTTTGTTATACTCATAAAGAAGGTAAAGATACCGTTCGTCATGTCAACATATTCCCTCTATATGCTGTTTCGCAGATAATATAATCTACAGCATCTGAAACTATGTAAACTATTCCACATAGTCCAATTTCGCATTCAAGCCATCCACCTTACGTTCGGCCGACCTGCGTCTCTTAACCTCATCCTAAATGAGTATCTGTGTGCCATTTGTAGAATATATTATAAAGAACTTTGTTACTTGAGAGCTAAGGCATTGCCTCCGTCTATCACAGGAAATAGAACCTTTCCAAATCTTCACTGCCATACATAAGCCAATGTGTAAATTCAGAATCGAAGATACTTCTTCCTAATATAAGCCCTAATTTGAGTGCTTACCGCTATTCTTTTCTTCTTAAGAAACCATACACAAACTGCCACACATAACCTATCATATTATAGTGTGCCACATCTTTGTATTTCCATGAATGTCTGAATGCATTGCCGATAACATGCAGACGCTGATACCATTGTCCTTTGCCACGATTGTAAATAAAAGAATCATCATACAAAGCACTATCTATAGCCCTTTCGGCAAACTCGCTATCAGTAAAAATAGTTTTGTCATGCAATTCCACACCAAGATAATTTACGGCAATAGAATTAAGCACATCTACAAATCCATCCAATCTGAATCTTTTGCATAGCGAATAAAAGCCCATCCACTCCACCTTATCTTGATTAGCTTTAATCCAACAAGCCCAATCCACAAAATGCCGCAGATTAATACCTTCTACCAGAAAATGCGTCAATGAATGATAGAGCATAAACAACCCCTCGGCCTCAACGGGCAACACATAAATGTCAGTTCCTTCCAATCTTTCAAGTTGACTGCTATTCTTTACAGCCTCAACCATGTATTTATGCAGAGCCAAATCCGTACCACCACGACGGGCTGAAGTAAAGTATCGGTGGTTCTCGACTGTCAGATTCCTATAACCAATATGCGAATGTTTATACCATCCATCCTCCACCATCATACCTTTATCACGAGCTATCTCATTTCCCTGCCTATAAGCACAGTTTCCATGTGCATCCATCAAATAGCAGTCAAAGTCTCCAAACTCCCTATGTGCTGGCTTTGGATAATATCTACCATGAGCCAATCCTTTGAAAACGATAGTTTTAATATCATGTTCCTTCCAGAGTTCCACAACTTTCTTTACCCAATCTGTATATTGCGCATTCCTTTTCTCCACAAATACCGTCTGTGCATACCATTGCATTAATGTCATGCGATCAGGAAAAGAATAGCAAGTCGCATCATCTTGCCTCAATATTTCCAAAGCCTCATACGCCAGCCCGCGCACACCTTGCATTTGTGAAAGATTCATTACACTCTGCCAATCCAAATTATTTATCATATCACACGCTCGTCCATTTATGGCAATATCCAACAAGCGCAATAATGTTTCAGCAGACTTATCCATTGTGGTTATATTCATTGTCTCTTTACATACCACATCTTCTTCCAGCCATTACCCACGACATTCATCAATGTCCAAAATGTTGCCATCACAGGATTCATCTCTTCTGCAACATGAAACAAAGGATAATGAGCCCAAATACGTCTCCACAAAGGCTTGGGAGTGATGCTCACCTGACGGCGACGATACTTTGCCAAGTTCTCCTTCAACAAATAGCAAGGAGCTCTTCTGACAACTTTCAGCCACAGAGCTGTATCATTATTCTTGCGCACATCCTTAATCTGCACCTGACCTATCCTTTCTCTGTCGTACATCACAGCCAGACATCCAGGCCAGCAGCACATAAACATAGCCAACTTGCTCACTTTCTTGATGCCCGACACATACACGCCCAAGTCCTTGCCATCCTCACTCATCTCCGTATATTCATGATAAGAGAATGCATAACCATTCTCCACCATAAACGTCAACTGATGCTCCAATTTCTCAGGCAACCACAAGTCATCCGAATCAAGAAAGGCAATCCACCTTCCCTTTGCCCTACGCAAAGCATTGTTGCGGGTTATGGCAGCACCAGAGTTCTCAGGATTACATTCATACTTTATACGCTTGTCAGCCTCCATAAACGGCTTTACAACTTCCTGCGTATTATCCTTAGAGCAATCATCTTGTATCAGCAGCTCCCAATTCTGGTAAGTCTGGCTCTGTATGCTTTTGATTGTTTCAGCAATAAAGTCTGCACACGCCCAAGTGGGAGTGATGATAGACACTAATCCATAATCTTGCATAATTAATAAACTTTTGTCCAGGAATCATCATATACATCCAACTCGCAATCTCTATTTAACCATGGGAATGGAGCATATACACGATTAACTATATCATTTAGAAAAGCCCCCCACCAACTGAAAGAACTATTCGCAATTATCAAGTCCTTACAGTAAGTCATCAAGAACATATCCCAGCAGCTGTTTTTACCAGTATTGCCAGTAACAAAAATCAACTCATGACCTTGCATCAGTGGAGCTAAGTTCTCACGACACCATTGAATATCATTAGAGAAAATATAGAAACAATGCTTTTTCCCATCTGACAGAACATCCTTGATTGCTTTCTTATAATAATTCACACCACAAATGCCACGGAATTCTGGTTCATTCAAATAATCTCCCCTGCGCACATGAATACCGACAGACTCCGTCTCCTTGATTTTTTTTATAAGTTCATTATTATATGCATTAGGCTCTGGATGTCCATATATTATTCTTAATTCATCTCTTATATCTGTGAAATGATGAGCAGATTGCCAATATCCTTCATAATAGCAATCGTCTTCACGTTCTATGGCATATTTGTCATAGGTGTAATTCATACTATATGGTGGGATATATTCTGTTTTACGTATTGGCAAATATTTCCTACCAAGACGAGACAACACATAATTTGGAATCCAATAAGATATCTTCACCAATTCTCTAAAACCTGCAACGGGAAGAATTGCTTTAGGAAAGACCTTATCAATCTCATATCCGTTATGCAGATTTATACCTTTATACTTCTTAAAGAAAATGGTATTGTAGTGTTGTTTGTCTATATACACTTCCTCTTGGGGATGCTTGTGTTTCAAAGCAAGCGCAAATGCATATTGAAACATTTGATTACCAAGACCTCCTGTTATGTTAACTATTTTCATACTTTTCCAAGTAATAATTTTGCTGTAATATCAGAACGTAAAAGAATCTCAACAATAGAAATTGCAATACAACTTGTTAGTGTGAAACTGATTACTATTATTATAGGCAATGGATATGGAGACAGCACAATGGCAAGCCACTTTGACAAACTAATAATTAGTACTAAATGCACGACATACAAACCCAATGAGATTTGACCAATATGAGCTATTCGAGCATTAAAAGCCACACTTGTATTTAGAAATCTATGTCCTATGTTCAACACAACATATATTCCAATAAACGCAGTCACAAATCTATAGGCATACAACAATATTGTTTCTGGAACATAAGGAATACATTGAAGAAAGAAAGGAAGATGATGCATGTTCCAAAAACTTGCCATAAGCAACCAAACCAAACTACCTAATACCAGGTGCCATATATTGTTAGTTATAAATAGCTTATTATATTTGTTACAATAATAGCCAATTATATAAAAGACAAAGTAATACGAAATATACTGAAAACCAAATATACGTACATCCCCCAAAACCATCACCATAATTAAAGCTAACATTATCGCAACATCAGTTATTTGCTGTTTTATGTCAAGAAATTTTGACAACATATTTCCCTGTATAAAGATTATACTGATAACCCAAAGTGCCCAAAGAAACCAAAAGAAGCCACCGGAACTAAACGCTATATGGACTAATTTAACCAAACAAAAAGAACCATCAATAAGCCACTTGATTACTGACCATAAAAAGAATGGCACCAAGAGTTGTCTTGTTCTTCGCTTACAAAGAGTTATATATGAATCGTATCTGGGGGGGTATTTGACCTATAATTAACAAAACCACTTAATGCCATGAAAGCAGGCATGTGAAAGGAGTAAATTAGGTTCCAGAAGTAATTAGAATCACATTCTCCATCATTCATACAATACTGAATCGCATGTCCCATAACAACTAACAACATTAGCCAGCCTTTGAGTGAATCCACCCACACCAATCGATTTTTATTCATAAATTCAAATATTTGTCTACTACGGCTCTATTTACTCGCACAAAATCCAGCCTGTCTCTTAGTGATTCCCGTGTATTGTCAACATAAGGATTCTTTAGGATCGATTTGATAGCAGATGATGCTATTAAAGAATCACGACTAATAATCATACTATTTTGCAACCCTTCCAACTGCTTGGTAGCATCGCCAACTTTGACACTGAAAACACGTTTGTTTAACGACAACGCTTCACGAATTATATTAGGCGACCCTTCTTCGTCGCTGGTAAGCAATAGAAAATCAGAAGCGTTTATATAGTAAGGCACCTCTTGGGGTTTTACCCCACACATTACGAGCAAGGTGTAATCTTCTCCCAAACGACTTACAATATCTTCTGCTATATCACGGCGCTTTATACTTGTATTGCTCACATCTGAAAACAATACATACCTCTTGCGCGCATCTAATCCAAGATGCCTAATGGCTTCCTCTCTTTCTATCGGTTTAAACACCTCATAGTTAACACCAAGTGTTTGTATGAATCCTTTCTTTTGTAATGTGAACGATAAGCACTTGGGTACATAATCCATCATTTCAGCTGCAACAAAGCCACACGAGTCAAAAAAACGAATACTCAAGAAAGAGGCCTTCTGGTTCAATTTTATTTTCAATCGTTCTTTCCATCCTTTAGCCGTTTTCAGTGCTTTGGCATGAATGTCGGTTCCATGAAAAGTGATTATCTTCTTTGCTTTGACGCCCAACAATGCAATTCTAATAGCTAACGCATACATTCCGCCAAAATGAATATGGACAATATCATACTTTTTTGCACAAATTCTTATATTGACTAAAGATGACAAACTATTCGTAAACGGCAGAAATAACACCTCATCAATACGTTTGTCTTTAGCCAAGGCATCTCGCATCCTATACATGATAGGATTTCCTACCCCTTGCTCATTTTGTCGTTGGTTTGATACTAAAAGAACCTTCATCACTCCAGTATTTTTTGTATCGACTTTCTTAAAAACGCCAATCCTTTGCATAAAGGATTCTTTTGCTGCCGTGTCCACAGCGTTGCATAATCATCGAAAATTCGTTCTCCTGTAAGGTGATACATAGCTTGCATCTGAGCTATATGAAGATTGTGATAGAAAGGACTGGCTATTAGTCCATCAAGACTATACATGCTCCAATAGCCACACTTGAACTTAGGCAGTATTTTTACAAATGATTTCAATGTATTGTCTAAGGCTTGCTTGTATTTTCCCTCGTCATGAGTAGCCTCTACATAATCATACAGTCCCCACCAGGAGAATATAAAACCATTCATCACCACATTCTTAAAGGTATATTCCATAAGGAAGCTATCTTCGCCTTCATATTTGGTTGTTCCTCCCTCACCCAATGGCAAAAGCATGAAGTCTATCGCTTTCTTTGCTGCATCCATATATTCCTTCTTGCCGGTATGAACAAAGGCCCTAACCAGTAGCGAGGTAGCTTCTCCTTGTGCCATCGCACCGTATGGAGTTTTTGGGCAATAATGTGAGAAATTATTCCAACGTCCTTGGTCGTCTTGATGCTCCAACGTCCATTCTACGCATTGTAGGAATTTTCTTTCATACCTTTTTTCCTTAGTTAAAAGAAACAAGTCATAGCATCCAAGACCATATTGAAAGATTGCAACTGGGAAATAAGTAAACTTGCCATTCTCCAAATTAAGTTTTGGAAGTTCTGTATTGTCCAACAGTTCTGGCATTTTTGTCACTTTTTCCATCATATTGTTATAGTACCCACGTATTTCATCTTTCGCAAAGCACTTACCTATATCTTGATTAACATGCCACACACTCTTGCCTGTGAGCATCAGATACCAACGTTTAATTTGATACATCGATAAAGCCATTATAATAGTTTCATATATGTGAGGCCATCCTCACCTCTTGTCCTGTAGATCTCGAAGCCATTACGTTCGTAATAACGTCGTGCCCGCAGGTTGCCTGTCTTTACAGATAGCAGACATAGCTTACGCCCATGAGTCTTCATAGCATCAAGATATGCTTCCATCATTGATTGAGCATATCCTTTGCCACGACCCTCAGGTATGACACATACAGAGAGAAGATCGCCTCGCTGATTATTTAATATGTGTTCATTTTTGTCATTTACTATTGTCCAGTCACTCTGCGATGGCTTATGTTTGAAGCGTGCCAACATTTTGTTCCATGTCTGCTTATTACCACTCAGCATCAGTAGTAAAGTCTTCCACAACACCTTGAATCTGTTGTGTTTCATAAAATTCTGCATTTGGTCATCCTTATCCATATAGTAACCCATGCAGAACCCTACAATTCCTTTATCTTCATCATCAGCCACCCAGAACAATTCTGGATTGTCGTTTAAATATTCTCGGTAGAAAGAGACTAATAAATTACCCCCCCCGATTACATTTTTCAACTTGCACAATTGCGATGAATAGCTATCTGGAAAACAGATACTATGCACCTTTGCAATGGCAGGTAAGTCATGTATTGTTGCTTGTCTTATCATAATTGTTCGTATATTTTAGTATAACCATTAAACATATTAGTCGAAGAAAAATCATTTGATTTTGTAAGAGCATTTAGCCCAATACTCTTTCGTAGTCCGTCATCGACCATAACACGTTGCATCGCATTCACCAAACTATCAACATTTGGCTCAATAAGAATTCCAGACGCTTCATTCTCTATCATATCAGGCACACCACCTACAGCAGAAGCTATTACAGGCATTCCACACCCCATTGCCTCTACCAATGTTACTGGCATACCTTCATAAAGAGACGGTAATATGAAACAATCAGACTCACTCAAAAAAGGAAATATATCGCTTTGTAATCCACTAAAAATAATAACGTCATTCAAACCTTTCTTAGTGACTTCATCCATTCTTTCTTTTTCATTTCCAGCCCCTCCTATAAGGTTTATTACAAATTTATACCTATCAGCTTTAAGCCTT
>ERZ780033.690-NODE-690-length-10958-cov-34.3379_pt1 | contig 10958 bp, 6 predicted proteins | sample MGYA00511024_ERZ780033 | MGnify/ENA primary metagenome ERZ780033 (study PRJEB29588, sample SAMEA2157043) | human gut metagenome | biome: human gut; feature: human-associated habitat; material: faeces | place: Denmark | collected 2008/2010 ... | reverse complement strand
GGTATAACAAAGTGGACGACTCTGGTTTTAAGAGTTTCAATGTTATTGCCGCCACGCTTTACGAGCATTATGATGAAGTCTTGAACTTCTTTGTCAACAGGGCAACTAATGCTTTTGCAGAGTCATTCAATGCTAAAATTAAGGCGTTTAGAGCTGCTTTAAGGGGAGTAACGGATATAAAGTTCTTTCTTTTCAGACTTACAAAGCTATATGCTTAATCCCCCCTGGTTTATCGGGTGAGCCGATGCTTCCAGCATCGACTTCGTGAAGACTTTCCCTAAGAACATCGAGATAGAGAGCACCCTGTCGTTCAACACCACAGGTATGATCAAGAAGCCTTACTCTGTGAAGGTTCACCGTTCACTCTTTGTCCTGCCCGAGGATCCTATGCCTATGAGATACCAGGACAACCGAGTGGGTTTCTTCAATAACAACAAGAACATATACAGTTCTTCCAAGGACAAGGTGGAGAGCAAGACCTACATCAACAGATGGCGCCTGCAACCCAAGCCCGAGGATATGGACAAGTACTTTGCCGGCGAACTGGTAGAGCCACAGAAACCTATCGTGTTCTATGTCGATTCTGCCTTCCCTGAAAAGTGGAGAGAAACCATCAAGACGGGTATAGAAGACTGGAACCAGGCTTTCGAGCAGGCAGGTTTCAAGAATGCCATCATTGCTAAAGACTATCCCAAGAACGATCCAGACTTCGATCCAGACGATATGCGCTATAACTGCTTCAAGTATGCAGTTACATCTACCGCCAATGCCATGGGTCCAAGTCATAAAGACCCTCGTACTGGCGAGATCCTCACCGCCGACGTCATCTGGTATCACAACATCGTATCCCTGTTGCACAACTGGCGATTCATCCAGACTGCAGCTGTAGACAAGCGAGTTCGCAAGAACATCTTCGATGATGATGTGATGCGCGAGTCTATCCGTTATGCAGCAGCCCACGAGATTGGTCATACCCTGGGTCTGATGCACAACATGGGTGCCAGCTATGCTTTCGACGTTGAGCAGCTGAGAGATCCAAAGTTCACACAGCAGTATGGCACCACACCAAGTATCATGGACTATGCCCGCAACAACTACATCGCCCAGCCTGGCGATTTGGAGAAAGGCGTGCGTCTTACTCCTCCTGTTATCGGTGTATACGACAAGTATGCCATCAACTGGGGTTACAGAATCATCAAGGGCGCCAATACTCCTGAAGAGGAAGTGGCTACTCTTAACAAATGGATTGCCGAAAAAGCCAACGATAAGAAATTCCAGTTTGGCGCTCAGCAGGTTTTAGGTACCGTAGACCCAACCGACCTGACAGAGGACCTTGGAAACGACCATATCAAAGCCAGCAACTATGGTATCAGCAACATGAAGATTCTGATGAAGAACTTCGAGAACTGGACCATGGAGAAGGGCGAGAGATACGATGACTCGGAGGAACTCTATCGTGAGGTTACCAAGCAGTACACCCGCTACATCAACCATGTGGCATCTTATATCGGTGGCATCGAATATACTGAAATCAGACAAGGCGACGGTCAGGCTCAGAGCATGAACTACATCAACAAGGCACGTCAGAAGGAAGCCCTCACATGGCTGCTTGCACAGATGCGCAGCTTCGACAGTTGGCTCACACCTCATGCCCTGCTGAACAAGATGGAACTGAGTCTGGATGTCAACAAGAACATCTGCAAGCGCACCATTTCTTCACTGTTTAACCCCACAGCACTCTATCGCATCAAGGAAGGTGGAATGGTAAATGCCAACGCCAACTACACCATCGAAGGTTATATGAACGACCTGACCAACATGATCTTCAAGGCTCCTGTGGGTGGAAAACTTTCTTATGCCGAGCAGGCTCTGCAGTCTAATGCCATCAATCTGATGATGCAGCGCACTGGCTTGCAGCCCGAGACAGGCAAGAAGACCAGGGGGCTCACCGACGACCAGTTGTGGCAGAACGACCTCGAGATGTCGCAGCAGATTTGCAATGCCAACGATATGACCGACAGTTTCGTACGTATCAATTATGGTGGCAGCATGCTCAGCGATGCTGAGACTGGTGCCCTGATGACAGGAAGCCTGCAGCGTGTACTCAACAAGTATCGTGCTTATCGTGCTACCGCTACTGGCAGCACCCGCGACTTCTACTCTTATCAGATTCTTCTCATGGAGAAGTTGCTGAACAATAAGTAACTCTACTTTCGCAAGTTCAGAAGTTCAAGGGAGTTAAAGGAGTTAAGGAGTTAAGACAATAGTCTTTTTAGAGTAATTTTTAAACAGCAAGACATACGTCTTAACTCCTTTAACTCCTTAACTTCTTAACTCCCCCGAATTCCTCAAAAAGAAATCTCCCCAGAACAAGTTATATATTTGAAAATAAATATTTTTATGAGAGAGAACAAAACACTGCACTACTACATGAAGTGGGCACTCATGCTTACTTTCATGTGGGTATGTCAATTTGCAAACGCCCAGGACTTCGTCAAGGGTAAGGTGATCGACCAGGCTGGTGAACCTGTCACTGGTGCCTATGTAAGGTGGAAAGACACCAAGATAGGTGCCAGCACCGATGTGGATGGCAACTTCTCCATCCCTGCCCATCAGGGTAAGTTGGTCATTTCTTTCCTTGGCTACAAGACCAAGGAGGTAAGCGCTCAGTCTGGCAAACAGATAGAAGTGAAACTGGAAGAAGACGCCCAGCATCTCGACGAGTTTGTCGTAATAGGTTATGGTCTTCAGAAGAAATCGTCTATCACAGGTTCTATTGAGACCATCAAGGCTGACGACTTGCTCATGATGCCTACCGCCAACCTCGACAATGCCCTTACCGGACAGGTGGCTGGTCTGCAGGTTATGGCTTCTACAGGTGACCCAAGTACTGCCAAGGAAGCTGCCCTTCATATCCGTGGTATCAACTCGGCACCATTGCTCGTCATCGATGGTGTGCCAAGATTCGGTACGAACACTTCCGATGGCGAGACTCGTCTTTCCGACCTCAACCCCGATGATATCGAGAGTATCACCGTATTGAAAGACGCTGCAGCTGCTGCCGTATATGGTTCACGAGCTGCCAATGGCGTAATCCTCGTACAGACCAAGCGTGCAGAGGGCAACCAGAAGGTGCGCATCAACTATCGTGGTCAGTACAACCTCCAGGAAGCCACAAAACTGCCTGAGTTCCTCGATGCCTACGAGTTTGCCAAGCTTCGCAACCAGGCTATTGCCAATTCACCTTCCAGCACCCTGGCTCCTTATACAGAGGAGCAGTTGGAAGAGATCCGCACTCACGCCAACCCCAACGTCTATGGCGACAGCAACCTCTTAGACTATCTCGACAAGACGGGCTACTCTACCACTCATGCTGTTTCGGCAAGTGGCGGCAACTCTTACGTAAGATATTATCTCTCTTTGGGCTATGCCAACTCCAAGGGTCTCTATAGTGGTGTTGGTCGCGACCGCATCAACTACTCTATGAAGTTGGATGCCACCCTCACCAAGGGTCTCGTTTTGTCTGTCGACTATACGGGCGCCAACTCTAACGCCAAGAACAGCAGCTACACAACCCTCGATGCTGCATACAGCTATTCTCCCCTCCAGGTATATGAGTTTACCAATGGCGAGTTGGCAAGTATCGATGGTAGCAACCCACTCATCAACCTTCGTGGCTTGGGCGGATACATCAAAGATCTGTCAAGAATGGGTACTGTGAATGTCAACCTGCGATGGGACATCCCTTGGGTAAAGGGTCTGAATGCCTATGTACGTGGAACCTTCGATGACAACCATCGTATAGAAAAGAGATACAGCACTCCTGTAACTCTCTACACCTACGATGCCACTACAGAAGAATTTGCCATCGACCAGAATACGGTTTATCCTAAGGCTAAGACAACCTTAGAGCAGACTGACCGTTTCTATAAGAGTCAGCTCTATGAGGCTGGTATCAACTACAACAACACCTTTGCGGCAAAGCATACCGTAGGTGCCACACTGGTCATGAACTATCAGCGACTCAACAATCAGTATATGATAGGCAAGAACCTCGACAAGACTTCTGTGCCCGAGACCATGGGCGTGGCCAAGAGCTCAACTCTCTCTGGTAACGAGACAATCAACGAGCGTGCCTCTACCATCGGCCGTCTCAACTACAGCTACGCCAACAAGTACTTTGCTGAGTTCAGTTTCCGTGTCGACGGTTCTACCAACTTCTCACCATCCAACCGATGGGGTTTCTTCCCATCATTCTCTGGTTCATGGGTTGTTTCTAATGAGGAATTCTTCAAAGCCTGGAAGCAGGGCGTCATCTCCAACCTCAAGCTGAGAGCCTCTACAGGATGGTTGGGTAATGACGGTTTGGTGGGTGCATACTCATATCTGAAGAACTACACCGAGTCAGCCAACTATGGTTACAGCTTCGGCAGCAAGGGTTCTGCCTCAAGCGTTTACCGTCCTGGATTCACACTCATGACCTATCCTAACACCGACCTGTCATGGGGAAAGACCCACGACTATAACTTCGGTTTGGACATGGGCTTCTGGAACGGACGCATCGGTGTGTCTTTCGATTACTTCGTACGTTACGAGACCGACAAGATCACATCGGCACCCGATTATCTCTTCCCTCCTTCGACAGGTACCGACGGAGCTTATCCTTCTGAGAACTTCAGCAAGTTGAAGGCATGGGGCTGGGACTTCACCATCAGCCACAAGAACACCATCGGCAAGTTCAAGTACAACATGTCAATCAACCTGTCAAAGAGCAACGACAAATACCTCGACTTCGGCGACGAGAGCAGCCAGTTGCCCAACCTTCGCCGTAAGGGAACCAGCAGCATGGTATGGCAGATGTATCAGGCAGCAGGTCTGTTCCAGAGTCAGGAAGAAATCGACAACTGGCCACTCGACCAGGACGGACAGGGTAATGCAACCATCGCTCCTGGTGACATCAAATACATCGACCAGAACGAGGATGGTGTTCTCGACTCTCATGACTATATTTACGTCAAGAACTCTTCACAACCCGACATGGACTTCAGCTTCCGTTTCGGAATGCAATACAAGGGTTTCTTCCTCAATGCCATCTTCCAGGGCGAGTCTGGATACAAGCAGAACATTACCGACTACTATACATTGGAGAACGGTACCCTGCCTAAGTATCAGAAGTATCACCTTACCGACAGTTGGTCAGAGAGCAATCCTTCTGGCAAATATCCACGCGTGAAGATTGCCACATCCAACGACAACAACCGCAAGAAGTCTACATTCTGGATTGAGGACTGTAATTTCGTGCGCCTCAAGTTGCTGAACCTCGGTTACAACTTCCCAGGCAGCATCGTCAAGAAGATGAGCCTTTCTTCGCTCAGCATCGCTTTGCAGGCAAGCAACCTCTTCACCATCAGCAGTCTGAAGAGCATGGACCCAGAGTCACTCCGTGGCTACCCTATCCAGCGCTCTTACGGTGTAACTCTCAACTTAGGTTTCTAACGAGACCACATTATATTATATATAGAACACAGAAAGTATGAAAATACAATTCAATAGAATCATAACCATCATTACACTCGCAGCCACCACCGGTGTGCTGACGAGTTGCGACAGCCTGTTCAGGGATGCTCCTCTCGACAAGATTTCCGAGAAGTCGGTATGGAGTAATCCTCAGCTTCTCGACGAATACGAGAACTCTTGGTACAGATGTATGAGCAATGGCTTCAGCACTTATGTTCCCAGCATTTCATTGGTGAAGAGTAAGTCAAGATATTATATGCCTTGGTTTGGCGACCAGATTAGTGTGGGTAAGAGTTCTTACTACAACGCCGGCTATGGCGACTTACTGAAAGGCAACAGCCAGGAGATTACCAAATGGGCTGCCAATGTATGGAGCAACTACTTCACTCAGATTCAGTCTATCAACACCTTGCTGGAAAATTTAGGTAATATCAGCAATGGCGACCAGAAGAACCGCATCATCGGTGAGGCGCATTTCATGCGAGGCTATTACTATTATATGCTGTGGAGAATGTTTGGTGGTGTAACTCTCATCGACCACACTTATAATCCGCTTATCAAAGAAGAGAAGTTCCCACGTGCAAGCTATCAGCAGATGGTAGACTTCATCGTGGCTGAGGCCGATGAGGCTGCCAAGTATCTTCCCCAGGCTCATGCCACTACCGAGACAGGTCGCGCCACCAAGGGTGCAGCTCTCATGCTCAAGGCGAAGACTTACCTCTGGGCTGCCAGTAAGGTATTCCAGAACAAGGGTGAGGAACTAACCTACTTAGGTTTTGCCGACGACCAGTCGCGCAATATGCTGGAAAAAGCCAAGAAGGCTTACGAAGACCTCTTCGCTCTGAACCAGTATAGCCTCATCCCTATCTCTGCCACCACACAGGACGATATTCGCGATGCCTATCGCAAAATCTTCTTGACCAAGAACTCACAGGAGTCTATCTTCGAGGTACAGCATTCTGATGATGGCGACTTTGCCAATAAGTTTGGTCATAAGCTCGATAGAGACGCGGCCTCTCCTTTCTTTACAGGTACGACAGCAGCCTACACTCCTACCCAGAACCATGTGGACGAGTATGGCATGCAGCCTGGCAAGACCTACGATGCACAGCACCCCTACGACAACAGAGACTATCGTTTCTATGCCAACATCCTGTATGATGGATGTATCTACCGCAACCACGTGATGGACATTCATTATACAAACCGTACTGCCGGTGTCGACCTTACACCTTATGGTACTTCTACGTCGGCTGCCGTAACCTTGACTGGTTATTACATGGGCAAGTTTGCTGATCCAAGCCAGACTATCGACAACAACGATACTTATGCCAGCAAGCAGAACTACATCATCTGGCGATTTGCAGAGGCACTGCTCGACTATGCTGAGGTTTGCTACGACTTAGGAAACACAGACTTGGCTAAAGAGTATGTCAACAAGACCCGTCAGCGTGTTCACATGCCAGACATTGAGAATCCTACACTCGACGACATCAAGAACGCACGTCGTGTGGAAATGGCTTTCGAGGAAACCACCTACTGGGATCTCTTCAGATGGGGTGTGGCAGAGCAAAAGATGAACGGCGAGACCAATCCTCTGAAGGGTATGCGTGTCGATGTAACTGTGGTAAACAACGAGGTGATAAACACCAAGTACACCATCAGCAACGTAAACCGTTTCCCTAAACGTGTGAGAGTCTTCGACAAGAAACAATACTATCTGCCCATTCCTTGGAGCGAGATCAAGTATCACGGCATTGCCCAGAACCCAGACTGGACAGAACAATAAAAAGAGCACTATTCATATATAGCTGTAATAAAACACTCAATACAAACAACGGATAAAAGTTCTTTCGTCAGCAAGATGCCGACGAAAGAACTATCCTTAACAAAAAACATCATCTTTATGAGAAAAATTTACTTAGCATGGGCGCTGTTACTCAGCGCTATCGGAGTTCAAGCACAGGAGTACAATCTTTTCCCTGCTTCAGTAGTCGACGAAAATGGCTGGTTGTGGTTCAATAGCCAGAATATCGTTGACCAGTACGTTGGTGTCTGCAATGAAGAAGACTACAAAGTAGACCCTGAAGGCAAAATCATCCAGATGGTTTATGCAGACCAATTTCAATATCCTTCGACTACAGTTGACCCAGACGCGATTGGCTACGGAAAAGGCGGCGAGTTGGGTGCTGATGGATTTAAGAAAGGAGCTATCATCTTACCTGCAGCAAGTGCATCTAATTCACCAAATGGTGGTGGAATTGTTCTTTGCCTGCCTTCATGCTCTACATTCAGCATAAATGTTTCATGCTCGGGATCCATCTACTGCCAACTTTTAAGCACAGACAAAGCAAGCACTATCTTCGGTGATTATGAAGTGCGCAAGGCATATAGTATGTTCAATAGGTTTGCAGGTGCAGGCAACACCACGGTTACAGGTCTTGAAAAACAAACAAATGGCTACAACAAAATTACAATCAAGTCAGACAAACCTGTATATGCATACTTCCGCAACCTCACAAATAAAGAGGTTTACATCCACGGCATCAAGGTGACCACTCCTAAACAGGAGACTACAGGTATAGCCAACATACAGACACAAGGTACAACCGCACAGGAGGTATATACTATTGATGGCGTCAAGGTAGGCAACACCTTGAAGGGTCAGAAGCAGGGCTTGTACATTGTCAAGCAGGGTAACAACATCAAGAAGGTCATTAAATAAATGACCGCAAACTTTTATATTTATCAACATAAAACACTACAAGTATGAAGAAATTCTTTACACTTTTGTTGGCTGTCATCAGTACAATGACAGCCTTCGCACAGACAGAACCTGCTATTGAATTGCAAGCTGAGGTTGATGGTAATACCAGAACTCTTACTATCGGACTGGGGGTAGAAGGAACAGTACAGATAGACTGGGGTAATGGAGAGAAAGTCACATCTGAAGTGATTCCTGCTTACGATGGCTATAACCAGGTGAACGTCTTTGGTACCGTATCAGGTGATGGAAAGGTAAAAATCTATGGCGATAACATCGTTTATTTCGAATGTTCATCAAGAGTAGATGGTGCCCAAGTATTGTCTTTGGATGTAACGAAGGCTACAGCCTTGAAAGAATTGACTGCCAATACCAACAAACTGACTTCCATTGATCTGACAAAGAACACTGAGTTGGAGAAGCTGACCATCAACAACAATCAGTTGACAAGCATTGATATCAGCAAGTGTACCAAATTGACTGAATTGATCATTAACAATAATCTCCTGACAGCAATAGACATCACCAAAAATCAGGCATTACAGAATCTTACAATCAGCCAGAACAAATTTACTGGCGAATTGGATTTATCCACCAATCCAGCCCTCAGAAATGTATATGCCCTTAACATGGAACTTAACTCTGTTAAGATTGGTAATAACACAGCATCTGCACCTAGGTTCAATTTTAACAACAACAAACTGACAAGTATTGATGCTTCAGGTATTCAAGATGCAGGCAATGCAACACTTTTTCTGATAGGCAACCAGCTAACAGAAATCAAACTACCCAGTGCCAAGATGAATACTTTGAACATCTCTAAGAATAACTTCACATTGGCTACGCTCCCTGCCCCTGACGCAACTACTGCGACAAAAAAATTCACTTATGCACCACAGAACAACTATGCCATTGCAGAATCTTACAAGGTAGGAGATGTACTCGACCTCTCATCACAGACAAGTGCCGCTTTGAACACCCAATTTGCTGTTTACAAGTCAGACAAAACAGCTCTGACAAAAGGCACCGACTACACAGTTGCTGACGGCAAAATTACATTTCTTACAGCACAGGAAGCTGTATATGTAACCATGAGTTCTGCTTTATATAGCAAGTTTACTGGCACAAGCATCTACAAGACTACCGTCACAAAGGTAGAAGGTTCTACAGGCATCAACGCTGTAACAGCTCAGGGTGTGAAGGTAAGCACAGCAGGTAATGAGATTTCTATCTCTGGACTTTCACAGGGCGACGCTGTAACAGTAGCCAACTTGGGTGGTGCTGTGGTAGCTAACTTCCACGCCAACTCTGCCAATGCTCATGTTCAGGCTGCAAAGGGTCTGTATATCGTCAGCATCAACGGCAAGGCTATCAAGGTAGCCCTCTAATAATTTTATTTCATAAAGTGCCACATCGCATGGGCGAAACGTCCCATGGGTATGGCACTTTTTTCAATCCAACAAGTACAACTATGAAGAAGTCTTTAGCACTAACCATTCTTTGCCTCCTCTTTGCCTTCCAGGCAGGAGCATTCAACAAGAACACAGGAACCGTTGGTAACACGGTGTGCTTTGTGCGCTTTGCCGACGAGGATGCCAGTATTTTTGAACATACGATAGACACCTATCAGAACCTGTTCAACGGCAGCAACACTACCGACAACTCGGTATACAACTATTTCCGACAGGCTTCCTACAACCAGCTATAATGGAAGAGTTCCTTCTATCCTGTTACTACTGACACCAAGATCGTGTCTTACAAGACACGTTACGAAAGAGCATACTACCAGAAGTATGATGCCACATTGCGTCCCTCTGGCTACAACTCAGACACCGAGGGTGAAGCACGCATGCAGGCATTGGTAAGAGAAATAGCCAACTATATAGAGAAAGACGTGGCTGACGCTACCGACATCGACAAGAACGACGATGGCTACATAGATAACCTGTGCATCATCTTCAGCGGACAATCAGAACTGAGCAACAAGCGAGGCATCCTCTGGCCACAACGCAAGGACTTGGCTTTGCCTGATGAAAAGGCTATCTATATAAAAGGTAAGAAGTTGGTGGGCTACATCATGGTTTTCGACGAGGCTAATGGTTATGAAAACTTCGAAGGCATCGCCCTTAATACTGGAGTCCTTTGCCATGAGATGTCTCACTCATTGGGTACCTACGATCTGTATCATGCTTCAGGAAGCCTCAACCCTGTAGGAATATGGGACTTGATGTCAGACAATCAGCTCGTAGCACAAAACATGACAGCCTACACCAAGTATCGCTACTGTAAATGGATTGACGAGATACCAGAGATTTCCGAAGCTGGTACCTACACCTTGAATCCCGTAGGTGGCAGCAGCAAAGAAAACATTGCCTACAAGATCAAGCCAGTAGGAAGCGATGAATACTTCGTAGTGGAATATCGCAAAAAGGAAGGTTTCGACAAGAGTCTTCCTGGTTCGGGTCTGCTTATTTACAGAATCAACCCTGCCTACACTGGAGGCAACGTCAACTATAATGGCACTACCCGACTCGACGAACAGTACATCTTCCGTCCTAACGGAACCATCACATCGGATGGTGATATCACAAAGGCTTTCTTCAGTGCCGAGAGTGGAAGAACTACCCCAATTCGGGATAAAATAGCGATTAGTTGCATGTTAAGACAGATACATGAA
>ERZ780033.687-NODE-687-length-11034-cov-6.98461_pt1 | contig 11034 bp, 7 predicted proteins | sample MGYA00511024_ERZ780033 | MGnify/ENA primary metagenome ERZ780033 (study PRJEB29588, sample SAMEA2157043) | human gut metagenome | biome: human gut; feature: human-associated habitat; material: faeces | place: Denmark | collected 2008/2010 ... | reverse complement strand
TCCGCAGTGACCTTCTCCGCCACAGTGGCCCTCACCGTCGCAGTGGCCGTCGCCGCAACCGCCGTCACCACAGTGACCGCCGCAGCCGCCTCCGCAGTGACCGCCACATCCGCCTTCACCGCTCAGCATGCGTGCCATCTGCTCTATCTCGGCATTGGTAGCAGGACGCGACTCGTGGATGGTACCCTTGAAGTTGAGCGTCATACCAGCCAGTGGGTGGTTGAGGTCTATGCGCACCTTGTCGCTGCCGATGCTTACCACGCGTCCGAGAAAACGGTTGCCGTCCTCGTTCTGCAGCGGAACGATGGCTTCGGGGTAGATGTTCTTGCTGTCAAACTTGCCGTCGACGCTGAATATCTGCTTGTCCAGTTCCACCACGCGTGTGTCTACATGCTCGCCATAAGCTCTGTCGGGAGAGAGCACGAAGTCGAAATCGGCACCCTCTGCCAGACCCACGAGATTGCTTTCAAAGTCCTCGAGAGTGGTTCCGAAACCGCTGAGAAACACAAATGGTTTGTCTTTAGCTGTCTCTTCTATCAGTTCCTGCTTGTTGTCGGTGATATCATAGAGCTTGTAGGCCACGCTGATATACTTGTAATCCTTTTGTTCCATTATTATTTAAGTATTATTGTTTGCTGTTCATGCAAAGGTACTAAAAAAACAGGGGTTACGGGTCTTTCTCCTTGATTTTTTTGACTTTGGCTTGCGTGGCTCGTTTATTTTCATTTATTTTGCAATATGAAGCGAACTGTATTTATGTTTTTGCTATGGGTCATGGTGACGGCTGTCTATGCCCAGCGCCCCGATTTTACCAAGATGTCTGCCATGGTGCGCTCGCTGGCTCTCGACGCCTCTTCGTCGGCAGCCCGCGTGCAGGGCGTGGGTGCCCATGCGGCCTCGTGGCTTTGCGCCTTTGTCGAGATTGACGGCGACGGAGCCTCAGTGCTCGATTCCTATGGCGGCGAGTCGCTTGCCCGCTTTGGCAACATCCACATCGCCCGCATCCCCGTGGGCAGCATCGCGCGGCTGTCTTCGCTTCCTAAGGTCAAGCGTATCGAGGCCAACCGTTCCCACCGCGCCACCCTCGACACGATGGCGGTCATACTGCGTGCCGACAAGGCCTACCGTGCCGAGTCTTTGCCCCAGGCCTTTACCGGCAAAGGCGTGGTGGTAGGTGTCCAGGACATAGGCTTCGACTATACCCATCCCACCTTTCTCGATACCCTCAGCCACCGCTGCCGCATCAGCTCGGTGTGGGACATGCTCGCTGCCGACGACGGGTCTATGCCCGTGGGCGCCACCTATCACGGCGACGATGTGCTGGCTTGCCGACATTCGGCCGACGGCAACGACCAGACCCACGGCACCCACACCACGGGCATCGCTGCCGGCAATGGCTATCGCTCTGACTATCGCGGCGTGGCCTATGAGAGCGACATCTGCCTTGTGGCCAACGCTACGGGCGACAATGCCTCGATGATTCCGCCCGAGCGGCTCTATCTCTATACCTATGCCATGGATGCGCTTGGATTCAAGTATCTCTTCGACTATGCTGCCGAGCGCGACATGCCCTGTGTGGCGTCCTTCAGCGAAGGCTCGGGTCAGGACTTCCGTGGCGACGACCGTCTCTATTACCAGGTGCTCGATTCGCTCGTTGGCCCTGGTCGTATACTCGTGGCTTCGGCGGGTAACGACGGCCTGGTCAAGACCTACTTCCACAAACCGGCGTCGCTGCCGACCTTGGGGTCGTTCTTGCGGTCAGAGGGCGACCGTGTGTCGTTCATGGTCCGTGGCAACCGGAGTTTCGAGGTGCGCCTGGTGTCCTACGGCGATACCCGCGACACGCTGCTCATCTCCTCGCGCCAGGTGGCTGCCGACACGCTGCGCCTCGAGCAGTGGTGCGGCATGAGCGTCATGGCATGCGCCTATCCGTCGGCCTACGAGGCTGCCGACACGGTGATGGATGTCACTCTGCGCCAGACTGACGGGCGCCTGCTGTCGGTCGAGATTGTGGGCGAGGGCACCGACGCCAGTTTCTACAAGAGCCGTGGCACCCTCATCACCAATCCCGCCAACCCCAGCCTTGCTGCCGGCGAGTATAGCCATAGCATCGGTTCGCCCGCCAGTTCGCCGGCAGCCATCTGCGTAGGCTCTACCGCCTATCGCCAGGACATCTACACCTACCTCGGCGCTCATCGCGTCTACGATATGGGCCACGACGGCGAGCGCACCCGCACCTCGTCGATAGGCCCCACGGTCGACGAGCGCATCAAGCCCGATGTGATGGCTCCCGGCACCAACATCGTCTCCTCGTACAGCAGCTACTATCTCGAGCATCATCCCTCGGCGTGGGATATCGTCAATTCAGACAAGGAACACTTTGACTTTGAAGGCCGTACTTATGCCTGGAACTACAATTCGGGCACGTCTATGTCTACCCCCGCTGCCGCTGGCGCCATTGCCCTGTGGCTCCAGGCTTGTCCTACGCTTACCCCCGACCAGGTGCGCGAGCTCATTGCCGCCACCTCCCGTCGCCACGACCCGTCACTCGACTATCCCAACAACTATTATGGCTATGGCGAGATCGATGTCTATGCCGGTCTGCTGCGCCTGCTCGGCTTTACAGCCATCCCCGATGTGTCGCAGCGTCAGGCCCAGGGCGTGGCGATACGGCCCGTGGGCGATGGGGTAGAGTTGAGGTTCGACTCTGCTCCAATCCACACCTTTGTGGTCAATGTCTATGAGGTCGACGGCCGCCGCGTGGCTTCCCACAGACTCGCGCCCGAGGGCTGCAGCTATCACATCTCGCTGGCAGGCGCTCCCCGTGGCGTCTATGCCGTCCAGGTCAATACCGGATCCCAGGCTACGACGGGTTCCCAGCTCATCAGATACTAAATCATCATTTTTGGGTATTGCACATAGCATCAGAAAGCAGTACCTTTGCAACTGGATGAAAGTTTGATCGTAACCACTTAGATCATGATGTTTTGTATAATTGTAGAGAGGAGAGGCGTGACAGTGGTCATGCACTCTCCTCTAATCTTTTTCCCCCTTTCTCCCTTCATCCCATTCCTGCCCGTGGCCATAGAATAATTGGTTTCAGACTTTGCAACCATCGTTTCCAGCTCTGCAATCATTGTTTCCAACCTCGCAATACATAATTCCTGCTCCGCCTCCAACCTCTCTGCCATCATTGCGGTTTTGTGGCGTGTGGCGTAGCGCACACGTTTGCGCCTGCTTGCCATACCAGCCCCGAGGGCGCATGGGGGAGCCAAAAAAGTGGCATTTTGTTTGGCATATTCGTTCTAAATGGTTACTTTTGCGCCAGTATAAGAAAGGACTTTTATGAAACAGCTTAAAGTGATGCTGCTGGTATGGGTTGTGGCCCTCTTGGCAGCATGCGGCACCACGCGCACGGTGCCCATTACCGGTCGCAAGCAGAGTCTGATGGTGTCCAATCAGGAGATAATGAGCCTGAGCAACAAGGAGTACAGCCAGTACATGCGGTCGGCCAAGAAATCGACCAATGCCGCCAATACCGAGATGGTAGTAAGGGTAGGCAAGAAACTGGCTACTGCCGTAGAAAACTACTTGAGAAACAACGGCATGGCAGCCGAAGTGAGTGAATACAGCTGGGAGTTCAACCTGGTGCAGGACAAGAGCGCCAACGCGTTCTGTCTGCCCGGTGGCAAGATAGTGGTCTTCGAGGGACTGCTGCCCTACACCAAAAACGAGAATGGACTTGCCATCGTGCTGGGTCACGAGATAGCCCACGCCGTGGGCAAGCACAGTGCCGAGCAAATCTCCAAGCAGATTAAGCAGCAGTATGGCACCCAGCTGCTCAGCAGCGTGCTCAATGCTGCCACCGGCACCAATGTGGGCAGTTATGCCGCCGTGCTGGCTCAGCAGGGTCTGAAGCTGCGCAATCTGAAGTACAGCCGCGACCATGAGACCGAGGCCGACCACATGGGACTTATCTTTGCGGCTATGGCCGGCTACAACCCGCAGGAAGCCATCACGTTCTGGCAGCGCATGTCGGGCGGCAAAGGCAATCAGGACGATTTCCTGTCAGACCACCCTTCCGACGCAAAGCGTATAGCCGCGCTGCAGCGCGATATGCCCGAGGCGCTCAGATATTATGAGGCCAGCAAGCCCAAGACTTTGAGAATCTCTACGTCGACCAAGACAAAGACCACCACCACTACCAAGCGCAGGAAGTAATACACATTATTAATATATAATAACGACAAGACTATGTTGGAAATTAATTCTTATGAAGAGTTTGCCGCTCACTTGGGCGAGGAAATTGGTACCTCTGAGTGGCTTACCGTCGACCAGGACCGCATCAATCAGTTTGCCGATGCCACCCTCGACCACCAGTGGATACATGTAGACGTAGAGCGCGCCAAGGCCGAGAGCCCCTACAAGAGCACCATCGTGCATGGTTATCTTACCCTCTCGCTGTTGCCCTACTTTTGGAACCAGATTATCAAGGTCAACAACCTGAAGATGCTCGTCAACTATGGCATGGACAAGATGCGTTTCGGTCAGGCTGTGCCCGTGGGCAGCCGTCTGCGTATGGTGACCAAGCTGCACGAGATAGCCAACCTGCGCGGTATCTGCAAGGCCAGCATCGCCTTCAAGATTGAAATCGAAGGCCAGCGCAAGCCCGCACTTGAGGGCATCGCCACCTTCCTCTACTACTTCAACTGATAACGAAGCGGCAGTCAACAGGAGTTCCCCATCCGTCAACAAGAGCGGAAGGGGAACTCTTTTTGGTTCAATAAGTCGTGTGAATTGGTTGTTTATTACTTTTTTGTGTCTTCTCATGTCGATTTTCGGGAAAACTGTTTGCAGCCATTCACTTTTTTTATATCTTTGCTATCTCGACCAATAACAACAGTATAAATCTAAAATAAGACGTAACAATGAAAAAGCTGGTTTTAATGTTCGCAGCCGCACTGCTGGCAGTTTCAGCATCGGCTCAGACAGTCTCGGAAAGCAAGTCTTCTGATAATTTCTATCTCGGTGTCAACGGTGGAGTCATCACCGCCACCCATCCATCGACCATGGGGGCAGCCAACCATTGCTGGCTTCGTGATATCACTCCCAATGCCGGTCTGCGCTTGGGCCGCTGGTTTACTCCCGTATTCGGTTTGGCTCTTGAGGGCAATGCCTATTTCAAGAACCTGCATCATGGCAATCTCCAGGGTACACTCGTCAACAGCATGAACACCTCGCTGCTGGCTACCATCAATCTGAGCAACTGGGCTGGTGGCTACAAGGGCGAGCCTCGCTGCTTTGAGCTTATCCCGGTAATGGGTCTGGGATGGGGACACACCTTCGGTTCGCCCACCAAGGACTGGAAAGCCGATGTGCTGACCTCCAAGTTTGGCGTGGACTTCGCCTTCAACTTCGGAGCCAACAAGGAATGGCAGTTCTATGTTGAGCCCTCTATCAACTGGGCTCTCAACGGCAATGGCTACCAGGGCGTGGCTTACAATGTCAACAAGTCTGGCTTCCAGCTCAATGTAGGCTTCAACTACAAGTTCAGAAACTCCAATGGTACCCACAACTTCGCTCTTGCCCAGCTGCGCGACCAGGCCGAGGTCGATGCACTCAATGCCCAGATTAATGACCTGCGCGGCGAACTTGCCAAGAAACCTAAGGAGGTGGTCAAGGAAGTGGTGAAAACACAGGAAGTACAGGTGGGCAACCTCGTGTTTGTGACCTTCGCACAGGGCAAGCAGAACCTCACCGATGAGGCCAAGGAAGCCCTCAACACCATAGCCGAAGGCAAGCACGTGCAGGTAGTAGGTACTGCTTCGCCCGAGGGTTCCAAGGCGTTCAACAAGAGACTCTCGCAGGGTCGTGCCGATGTCGTGGCCGACTATCTCAGAGCCCGCGGCGTCATCGTCGACGAGGCTATTGGCAAGGGTGTGCAGGGTGTTACCTCCAATCGCCTGGCTATCGTATATATCAAGTGACAGTTTGACTGCGCCGATAATAAAAAAATCTCTGGTATCGTTGGGTGCCAGAGATTTTTTCGTTAATTTTGTTGCGTAAAACGTATGAGTATGGAACAGACCAAAATAGCAAAATATAAGTTCTTGGCAGAGCCCTTCCACTGTGATTACTCCAATCATCTCTTCATGGGACACCTGGGTAATCATCTGCTCAATGCTGCCGACTTCCATTCCACAGAGCGTGGCTTTGGTATGAATTATCTTATGCCGCGCCACAAGACATGGGTGCTGTCGCGACTGGTGATAGAGATGGACGAGATGCCCTCCTCGTATGACGACTTCTATGTAGAAACTTGGGTCGAGAGTGCCATGCGCTACTTCACCTCGCGCAACTATGCCATCTCTGCTGCCGACGGCCACATGCTTGGCTATGGCCGCAGCGTGTGGGCGATGATTGATACACAGAGCCGTCAGCCCACCGACATCTTCAGCATCCACGATGGTGCCATCAACAACTATATAGACAAAGACTATCCCTGTCCTATCGCCAGCCCGTCGCGGGTAAAGATGAGTGATGAGGCTGTGAAGGTGATGGAACTCAAGACACGCTATAATGATGTCGACATCAATGGCCATATCAACAGCGTCAAGTATATCGAACATGTGCTCGACCTGTTTCCCGTCGATTGGTACAAGTCTCATTTCCTGAAGCGCTTTGAGATAGCCTATGTGGCTGAAGCCCATGGCGGCGATGTCCTGACTTTCTATCAGGAGCAAACTGCCGACGGCGCTTACTGCATACGCATCACCAAGCGCGCCGACGATGATGCCACAGAGACCGAGGTGGCTCGTGGCAAGGCTGTGTTTATAGAAAAATAATGGGGGGAGTCAATCCTTGTTGAGGCAGATTTGACAGCCGTTGACAAGGATTATCTCTTCAGACACAAGTTCGGACAAAACCTGTTCGAACTGTTTTTTAGGAATCTGCAGATCACGCAGAATAGTAATGTGATGGGGCTCTCCGTCGGCCAGTTGTTGCAGGATAAGCTCGCGAGCTGTCTTCTCCTGTTGCTTGGTGACGCGTCCGTAGTGGTCTGCACACACATCGCAACGGTGACAATCGTTCTTGTTTTCTTCCCCGAAATAAGCCATAAGCTGCCGGCTGCGGCAAGTCTCATCGTTCTCGATATAGGCTATCATTGCCTCGATACGCTCGATGTAATTCTCCTTTCTTTCCTCGTATACCTCTCTGGGCAGGACCACCTGCTCTGGGTCTACGCGGTCGGTAAGGTAGGTGATGTAGGGCATCTTGCGCTGTGGGATGAAGTGTACGATATGCCGCTGCGAGAGCATCTTGAGTATGGTGTAGACCTGCTCGTGCTCGAGTCCGCTCTGCAGGGCTATCAGTGACAGGTCGATATAGGCATAGTCGGTGAAGAGTCCGCCGTAGCAGCGCAGCAGCGCCGTGATGACCTTCTCTTCCATGGGCGTGCCCTCGTGCAGACGGTATAGCTCGTCGCGATGAAGCAGAAACATGATGCGGGCACGGGCGTCGGGGTCGGTCTCGTAGATGATGTAGCCGGCGCGCTGCAGGATGCGCAGGGCGGCATCGGTCTGGATGGGGTAGTGGTGGTAGATGTGGCAGAACTTGTCTATCTCAAAGGCACCGGTAAATCCCTTGCCGCTCTCTACGCCTATCTGGAAGTAATAGGCCAGATGCTCGTAGACACTGCTTATGAACTCCTTCTCAGGGAAATTGTCGGCGATGCGCTTCTTCAACTTCACCTTGTCGCTCGTGTCGTAGAGCAGCACGGCATAGGCACGCTGGCCGTCGCGTCCGGCACGTCCGGCTTCCTGGAAGTAGGCTTCGATGGAGTCGGGACAGTCGTAGTGGATGACCAGACGCACATCGGGCTTGTCGATGCCCATGCCAAAGGCGTTGGTAGCCACTATCACCCGCCGTTCGTCGTCCTGCCATTGCTGCTGGTTGCGGTCCTTGATGGCGGGGTCGAGTCCGGCATGGAAGTGGTTGGCACTGATGCCGGCGTCGGTGAGCATCTTGGCTATCTCCTTGGTGCGCTTGCGGCTGCGCACATAGACGATGGCACAGCCCTGCACGGATCTGAGGATATGCAGCAGCTCGTGGTCTTTGTCGGTGGTGTTGCGCACGATGTAACCCAAGTTCTTGCGCTCAAAGCTCATGCTGAACACGTTGTGTTCCTTGAACCCCAACTTGTCTTGGATGTCTATCACCACCTTGGGCGTGGCGGTGGCAGTGAGCGCGAGGATAGGTACATTGGGCTTGATGCTGCGTATGTCGGTAATACGCAGGTAACTGGGACGGAAGTCATAGCCCCATTGGCTGATGCAATGGGATTCGTCGACGGTGATAAAACTAACGTTGATGTGCTTTAACTTGGTAAGAAAAAGCTCGGAAGAAAGACGCTCGGGCGATACGTAGAGTATCTTGGTAGAACCGAAGATGCAGTTCTCGAGCGTCACGATGATTTCCTGCCTGGACATGCCCGAGAAGATGGCGGCCGAACTGATGCCACGCTTCTGCAGATGCATCACCTGGTCCTTCATCAGGGATATAAGTGGGGTGATGACGATACAGACTCCATCCTGGGCCAAGGCAGGCACCTGGAAGGTGATGGACTTGCCGCCACCGGTGGGCATCAGGCCCAAGGTATCTTTGCCCGAGCCGATGCTTTCGATGATGGACTCCTGTATTCCTCTAAAAGATGTATAGCCCCAGTATTCTCTCAGTATGTCGTCATACCTTTTCATCCTCAGCAGGGCGTATGTCTTCTATCTGTAACTGGATGGCGTTGTGCTTGAAGACATTGTCCTCAAGCGTATAAGCGATGTCAAAGCTGCGCTTTGACTTGATGTAACGTGCCGATGCGCTCTGGCCGAAAGCTATGCCCTTGACCACATTGCTCGACTTGGAGTCGACCAGCTCGAGCTTGATATGCTCCTGCTCGCGGCCCACGACCTTGCTGGTGCCATAGTCGTAGACATTGAGGGTGCAGAAGAGGGGCTTGGGGTTGCCTGGGCCGAAGGGCGAGAATTTCTTCAGGTCGTTGTGCAGGCGCTTGGTGATATCCTTGAAGTCGATGACTGAGTCTATCTTCAGGTTGGCTTCGGTCTGCTCGGGCAGGATGTGGTCGTCTACATACTGCTGGAACGCCATGCGGAATTCCTTGATGCGGTCCCATTTCAGCGTAAGACCCGTGGCATAGGTGTGGCCACCGAAGTTGACCAGCAGATGGCGGCAACTCTTGATGGCAGAATAGATGTCAAAGCCGGTGACGCTGCGGGCAGAGCCGGTGGCATAGTCGCCGTCGCGGGTAAGCACCACGGTGGGACGGAAGTAGATTTCCGTAAGTCGTGAGGCGACGATGCCGATGACGCCCTTCTTCCAATTCTCGTCGTAGAGCACGATGCTCGACTGGTGCTTCTGGTTCTCCAAGCGAGCCACAATCTGGTTGGCTTCCTCGGTCATCTGCTTGTCTATATCCTTACGTTGCTCGTTGTATTCGTTGATGTGCTTGGCCATACGCAAAGCCATGCCAAGGTCTTTTTCCACAAGCAAGTCCACACTTTCGCGGCCGTTCTCCATGCGTCCAGAGGCGTTGATACGTGGGCCAATCTTGAAGATGATGTCGCTCATCGACAGCTCGCGGTTGTTGAGTCCGCAGATATCGATGATGGCTTTGAGTCCTACGCTTGGGTTCTGGTTGAGCTGCTTCAGACCGTGGAAGGCGAGGATGCGGTTCTCGTCGACTACGGGCACGATGTCGGCAGCGATGCTTACGGCACAAAGGTCGAGTAGGGGGATGAGGCGTGAGAAGGGAATGCCGTTGTTCTTGGCAAAGGCTTGCATAAACTTGAAGCCTACGCCGCATCCACACAGGTCTTTGAAGGGATAGGGGTCGTCCTCACGCTTGGGGTTGAGGATGGCCACGGCATCGGGCAGCTTCTCGTCGGGCACATGATGGTCGCAGATGATGAAGTCGATGCCCTGCTCTTTGGCATAGGCTATCTCGTCGATGGCTTTGATGCCACAGTCGAGGATGATAATGAGCTTCACGCCCTGTTCCTTGGCATAGTCTATACCTTTCTTGCTTACGCCATAGCCTTCGTCATAGCGGTCGGGGATATAGTATTCGATGTTGGAATAAAACTGCAACAGAAACTTATAGACCAACGCCACGGCTGTACACCCATCTACGTCGTAATCGCCATACACCAGTATGCGCTCCTTGCGGCCCATGGCATCGTTGAGTCTGTCTACGGCGATGTCCATGTCCTTCATCAGGAACGGATTGATGAGGTCGGCAAGCTGGGGGCGGAAGAATCGCTTGGCTGCCGACTCGGTGGTAATGCCACGCCTAATCAGCAGCAGGGTGAGAATGGGGCTCATGTTGAGCTTCTCACCCAATTCCTTAGCAGCCTGTTCCTCTTCGGGTGTAGGATACTTGTAATTCCACTTAAAGTGCATTATATCGTTCTTTTATTATCAATAGAATGGGGGCCAAGTCTGGTATAGACCTTATTTGAGCCCAAAGTTACAAAATAAATACAAAAAAACGGCAGTTTCTCATCTAAAAATTTATGAGAAGCTGCCGTTTATGTATTTATGCGCTATGGTTCTTAGATGCCCATTTTCTTACGTATATCCTTGGGGATGGCATTCTTGTTGACCATAAAGTCCATGGTGTTGGCCACGATGTAGTTCTTGGTCATGTACCAGATACCCTTGTATTCTCCGGACTCGCCCCATGAGTTCTTTACCATATAGTACTCCTTGCCGTTCTGGTCCTTGGCAATACCGAAGATGAGCATACCGTGGTCGTCGGTCAGCTCCCAGTTGTCAAAACGCTGCTGGCGCTGCTCCTGTGTGGGCACAAGCTCGGGCACGTTTACACCGAGAGAGTCGATGAGGTTGGTCTTCTTGGCCTTGGGCAGCTTGAGCCAGTGTGCCATATCGCTGCCTGCGAGGCTCTCCATCTTCTTGGTGTCATAGAAGTATGCCAGACCCTGACGGGTGAAGCCCTCTTCC
>ERZ780033.673-NODE-673-length-11300-cov-13.4855_pt1 | contig 11300 bp, 7 predicted proteins | sample MGYA00511024_ERZ780033 | MGnify/ENA primary metagenome ERZ780033 (study PRJEB29588, sample SAMEA2157043) | human gut metagenome | biome: human gut; feature: human-associated habitat; material: faeces | place: Denmark | collected 2008/2010 ... | reverse complement strand
CGTGCTTACAGCGTATAGCTGCTTAGCACATTATTGAATTATTAACGAACTATTGTTATATTTTTATGGGCAATATTTTAAAGCTTTTGCCCTTACAGGGCGCATTGCTAAATGCCATGATACCCAGGGCGTTGCCCTGGGCTAGGAGAGGTTGCCCCTTCGGGGCGCAGGACGACCTGCAGCCCCTATTCGAACCAGTATTGCATGCGGGAAGCCAGCAGGGTTTCGAGATCCTGGATGGACTTCTGAACCTCCGATTTCTCTCGCTCGATCTGCTCTATGCGCTGGGCAAAGAGACGCTGGGGAGAGAGAGGTGGGAGAGGGATGAATTCACACTTTATATTAGGAACTGTTAATTGAGCTTGACCTGCTCCATTTTGTTTGTAATTTAAATCCTTGACAAAATAATAGAGAAAACAGCAATCAATGCTTCCTGTTGGAATTAATGTAAGCAATCGGATAGCAGGAGTAAATCCATTTTTTACTATTCTACAATTACCAATAGAAGCACCTCGTGCTCCAATAGTCACAGCCTCTTTAGTTACTCTGCAATTCTTAGTATATCCTAGAATTCCTTTTTCACCTTCTCCATTTGCGATTACAGGGTAGATGTACTCATTATTTTGAATCTCACACATATCCTTGGGTTTGTCACCTCCTGCAAATATTTCGCAAATTTCTCCCAGCTTCTTCACTTCCCATCCCTTTTCATTCTCCACTGGGTCTCCAAACATCTCATAGAAGAGGCTTTGAGCGAGATTGTCGAAATCTTTAAGTTGCTCCTTCTTCAAACGAATCAACTCGTTTATCTTGTCAAGTTCGGAAACTATCGCAAGCTGAGTGGATTTGGGTGGGAGAGGAATCTTTATGCTTTCTACAATAGACTTCGAGATTTCCTTGAAAGTAGCACCACGTCCCAGGCTATTTAAATAGTCTTTCTTTAAACGTAAGAAGTAGAACAGATACTTATTATAGATTGCTTCTGAGCAGATGCAATTTTTAAATCCTTGATTACAATACATTTCTGCATTGGCAATTGCAACCTTACCTATAGGTGCTCGTGATGACAATAAGACTGTACCAACGGGTAAAAGGCGAAGTTTTGTTTTACTTAAAGCTTCGTCTGTAATTTGTCTTTCTGTTTTGTCAATATAAACAGTTGTATCATTCAATTCTGCTGGAGTAACCCAATAGTGACCTTTTCCCCAATATTCAGGAATGTTCGTTTTGGGTGTTGTTCCTGTTACAACTTCACACACTTCCCCCAGCTTCTTATATTCCCATCCCTTTCTCATACCATTTCCTCCTTCTTTTCATCTTCTTCCAGCATCTTGCACAAATCTCTATACCCCTTCAGAAACTTGCCTTCATTCTCTTCCAGTCTTACTAGAATATCCTTTACAGGCTCGTATTCCACCTTCTCACGCTCTATCTCCTTATACTTATTAATAGAGAGGTCGTAATCGTTCTGGCGGATTTCCTCTACGGGTACGAAGAAGCTCTGGTCCTTGCGGGTGCGGGAACCCTCAGACTCAGGATGCAGGAAGCGGTTTACCACATCCGGAATATCATTGTCGGCTATCGGTGCACGCTTGTCATCCAGCGAGAAACCATCTGCCTTCATATCATAAAACCATACCTTATCCGTTCCGCCACAGTTGGTCTTGCGGAATATGAGAACGGCGGTAGAAACACCGGCGTATGGCTTGAACACGCCGCTCGGCATGGAAATGACGGCGCACAACTGCTGGTTGTCAACTATCTCCTTGCGGATAGCCACGTGCGCCCTGGAAGTTCCGAAAAGTACTCCATCGGGAACGATGCTGGCGCAGCGGCCGCCCAACTCCAGCGAGCGGACAAACTGAGCCAGGAACAGCAGCTCAGTCTTGGTGGTGTTGGCGTAGGCAAGAATATTCTTGTTCACATTATCCTTGTCGAGACTGCCCGCAAAGGGTGGGTTCGCCATGATGAGCGAATAGCAACTCTGGTCTTCGTTCTGAGCCGAGAGCGAATCGCGCCAAGCCAGTTGAGGAGCTGTTACGTCGTGAAGCAGCAGGTTCATGGCTCCGATGCGCAGCATGGTCTGGTCGGTATCGTAGCCATTAATCATCGAAGTCTTCATGTGGTGAACGTCCTCTTTTACATAGGCAGCCATCTCATGGTTCTCCTTGATATATTTCACCGCCTCAACGAGGAAGCCGGCAGAACCCATGGCTGGGTCGCAGATGTAATCTTTCGGAGTAGGCTGCATCATCTCCACAATCATTCGGATGATGTGTCGGGGCGTGCGGAACTGTCCGTTGGTGCCGCTTGCCGCCATCTTGCCGAGAATGTATTCATATACATCGCCCATCGCATCGCGGTTGTTCATGTCGAGAGAATCCACGCCATCTATCACCTTGGTAAGGGTTCGGGCGTTGGGAATGAGGAAGATAGCCGACTTCATGTAGCGGCTGTAGGCGCTTTCTTCGCCTGTGCCGATATGCTTGATGAATTCGAACACGTGCTGTCTTACCACCTTGAACATATTGTCAGCGCCCAGGTTCTTGAACACGTGCCAGCGCAGGCTTTCGTAAGGGATTCCAGCCTTCTCCTCGTCGGTGGTAGCGTCTGGGTTAATCCACAGTTGTCCTTCGGGGAAGGTAGGGTTTTCCACCTCGCTATCCCAGTCGCGTGCGTTCTCTTCTTCCTGCAACTGCTTGTCGTCGAGCATTTTCATGAAGAAGATGTAGGTCATCTGTTCCAACACGGTGATAGGGTTTGTAATGCCTGCCACAAAGAAGGTGTCCCATATCTGGTCTATCTTGTTTTTGATTTCTCCTGTTATCATATTATTATATATTAATATATTTATGGCAAAGGTAATAAAAAAAAGGGAAACGAGCAAAAATCTGATGATTTTTTACTCATTTCCCTTTTAACTTTCTTTGGAAATCCTTAATGACCTTAATGACCATGACCTTAATGACCGGATTCCTTGGGCTATTCAAGGCCGTCGCCAGTATCGTCCTTGCCGGTAGTGTCGCCGGTTGATTCAGAGCCTTGGCCGTCGCTGCCGGTCTGACCGGTGTTTGAACCACCTGGGGTAGAACCGCCTGGCGTATTATCCGGAGTGGTTGGGGCGTTGAGGTCAACGTTGGTCTTACCCTCCTTAATCGCCTTGATAACGGCTGCCTGAGCACTGCGGCTGGCTACGAGGTTGAACTCGGCGTCATCGCGAAGGTTCTTGAACTCCTGACCAGGCTCCCACTGAACCTTCACGCCGGTGATGTTCTGTGCGGTGAACTTGTCGGCATCCTCGGCACCCTTTGAGGTGAGAAGGAGAGAGAAATCACCGAGGTCACCCAGACGAATCTTCTTGCCCTCGAGCAACATCTCACGCATGCAGTCTACGGCGATGTAGAGGATGGCGCTGATGTCGGCTCTCGAATAAACACTGCCATGAGAGGTGATGTGCTTGGCAAACTTCTCGATGGTCATGATGTCGGTGTACTGTGAGATGGCAAAAGCGTTCTGCTTCTCAGTCTTCACGAGTTCCAGGTCCTTTGGGTCAGGGGTTGTACCCTCCTTCTTCGCCTGGTTGATGCGTGACTTCGCCTGGTTGATTTCCAGAAGATTTGCGTTCACGCTACGCATTACGATGCTGTAATTAATCATACTATGTTATGCTTTAAAGAGTTTATTTAATCACAATTTCCCAGATGCTTTTTCTTGTCCTTTTCAGAGTCTTCATTAATGACCGGTGCCTGTCATCTTTTGCTCCCTGCCTCGGTCTTCATAGATGACCGCCTTTAGGTACAAAATAGCTTTCTTTCGATTGCTGGTGCAAAGGTACGAAAAAGCGCTGTAGGAAGCAATACTTTTCCGGCAACTTGAATTCAGTTTTCCGGAATCTTGTGAAATGGAGTCTTTCGAGAGTAGGTGAGGGGAGTAGTGGCAACGGGCTGCATCCGGTCATTAGTGACCGGTCATTATCGGTCATTAAGAAAAATCACTTCCGGTTATTTAGACCCTATAATATATATTAAAAATATTTAATATATATTATAGCTCTCTTTTTCGCACCCCGAAAACCTTAATGACCGAAAATGACCGGGCATTAATGACCGCTAGATGAACTTGTGAGTTTTACCTGATATGGTTTTTATGTGTGTCTGAATGTGTTGGTTATTAGCGCGTTATGTGTATTTTGTTGTATTCCTACTCTAATATTTTATGTATAATGATTATCTACATATTAAGTCGCTTTAGTTAGTTGATATGTTGTTCGATTCTACATTTTTATCCTTGTTTTCTGTTGCATTTTGTCAAAATATATTGTGTCAGAGGCTGTTTTTATGTCCAAGGAGGGGCATTTTTTACCCTTAGAAGAGGGGGTAAAATACCTTCCTAACCCCCTAATTTTTGCATCTTATCTTCTAAAACGCAAAAAAAATGCGGATTTTCGCATCATTTCCGTTACTATTTTCTGTAGTAAGGATATTATACATACATATATATAAACACTCCTTTTAATCGTTGTAGGAGATGATATAACGACATTTTAGTATCTTGTGTTTTTCTTTACAAAACAACAAAAACGCCCTATAAAAGAACGCAAACTCACATCCCCGTTATTTGGTATATTTGGGGCTCTTATCTCCAAATTTTGCAAGAAATCAGAGTAAATTGAGCCCCAAATATACCTTTCCTCATCGTTTTCAGTACCTATTTATATTATATATGATACTTATTTTGGTAGTGGCGCTTAGATTTAACAGGGGCTCCATGGAAGGAACCGCTGCCCATACCGCTGCCACGAAGACTCTCATGGAAGCCTGAACCACCGCTGTATTCACCCCAGCGGGCTCTGATTCTATCCACATAATCTACCGTCTCCGTGCCTCGCATGTAACCGTATTTCACCACCGGGTCTGTGTAATAAGCCGGTTGAGAAAGGCGCAGAATATAATTGCGAATTACGCCCCAATTGTGCGGATTCTGACCATGTTTGCGAGCCAGCGACATCGCATCTCTGATGTGGAAATAGCCACCATTATAAGAAGCAAGGGCAAAAAGCATGCGCTGGGACGGGTCGCCCACGTCAGAAAAATGCCCCTGCAGTTCCGCCATATATCTGGCTGCCGCAGCCACATTCGCCTCAGGTTCATGAATCATGCTCATCGGCAAACCCAGATGGGCAGCCGTGCCTGGCATAATCTGCATCAGTCCGCAAGCTCCAGCCCATGACTTCGCATTCGGGTCAAAACAGCTCTCCTGATAACATTGGGCAGCCATCAGACGCCAGTCCATGCGAGCCGTTCCGCTATAGCGCTGGAAGAGGTGGTCGTAGCGGGAAATAACACCCTTAGAACGGTTCAGGAATGGTGAATAAACGTGGCGGCGCACGCTGGCAGAAGAAAGCAGCCACGATTCTTCCTGCTTGACCTGAGCAATCAGCTTAGGCTTAAACCAGCCGTTCAGGGTGTCGGCAAGACTCTTGTTACCGTTCTGCACAGCCCATTGGGTTCGGGTACTGTCGGGCGTAACACCACAGAACAGCAGGTTGCCTCTGGTCTGTTTTCGGGGTAGGGGCACGGCAATCACATCTCCTTCTCCCTTCTCCAGTTTGCGTACCATTTCAGCCGTATCCTTACATTCTTCTACGCGTAACGACACGCCGATCTGCTGGGCAAACTTCTCGCAGAGCAGATATTGCAGTCCCATTCCGTGGCTGCGGTAATCATAATAGGTAGTAGGGCCGTTAACGGTAAGCATGATGAGCTCACCATTGGCCTGAATATCTTCGAGCGAAAGCCCCTTGCTGGTTGAAGCAGGTTTCTTTTCATCACCATCAGCCCCATCAGAGTTGTCAGCATGCTCCATTTCGCCTACAGGAGTTCCCCATGGCGTAAGCTCCTGCTGCGGTTTCTTGTCGGCACAGGCAGCGAGCAAAAATAGTGCATATAATGCGTATAAATATCCTTTATTCTTCATTTCAGCTGCAAAAGTACGAAATATTTTGCACATAAGTGAGAAATTATTTGTTTATTCTAATAAAAATATGTACTTTTGCAATGTTTTTCAAACAAAATATAGAAATATGTTACGAATAGCAGTACAAAGCAAGGGTCGTCTTTTCGACGACACCATGAATCTTTTAGCAGAGGCTGACATCAAAGTAAGCGCCTCTAAACGCACCCTTCTGGTGCAGTCAAGCAACTTTCCTCTCGAGGTTCTCTACCTTCGTGATGATGATATTCCTCAGAGCGTAGCCTCTGGTGTGGCAGATATCGGAATCGTGGGCGAGAACGAGTTTGTTGAGCGTGGAGAGAATGCGCAGATTATTGACCGTCTGGGTTTCAGCAAGTGCCGCCTGAGCCTCGCCATTCCTAAGAAGATTGATTATCCGGGATTGCAATGGTTCAACGGCAAGAAGATTGCTACTTCTTACCCTAGCATCCTGCGCAAGTTTATGAAGAAGAACAACATCAATGCCGACATCCATGTCATTACGGGTTCTGTAGAAATCAGTCCGGGCATCGGTTTGGCTGACGGTATTTTCGATATTGTAAGTTCAGGTTCTACTCTGGTCAGCAACAATCTTGCTGAGGTTGAGGTGGTGATGAAGAGCGAGGCTCTGCTCATCGGCAACTGGAACATGGACGAGGAGAAGCATCAGATTCTGAACGAGATGCTGTTCCGCTTCGAGGCTGTGCGTTCTGCACAGGACAAGAAGTACGTGATGATGAATGCTCCTAAGGCAAAGGTTCAGGAGATTACAGAAGTATTGCCAGGCATCAAGAGTCCTACGATTATCCCATTGGCTGATGAGGAATGGTGCTCTATCCACACTGTGCTCGACGAGAAGCGTTTCTGGGAAATCATAGGCAAGTTGAAGGAACTCGGTGCTCAGGGCATCCTGGTAACACCAATCGAAAAGATGATATTATAATAATGTGTAGTGTTTAATGTGTAATGTTTATTTAGAGACATTATGCGTTAAAAACCAAACATTAAACATTAATAATTAAATATTAATAATAGGAATGAAGGTAATAAAGTATCCTGCAAAGGAGGAATGGAGCGAGATTGTAAAACGCCCACACCTGGATGTTTCGCAGCTGAATGCGACCGTACAAGGTGTACTCGACGATGTGAAAAACCATGGCGACGAAGCCGTGAAGCGTTACGAGGAGAAGTTTGATCATGCCCATCTTGATTCTTTGGCTGTGACTGAAGCTGAAATCGAAGAGGCAGAGAAAATGGTTTCTCAAGAACTGAAAGACGCTTTGCACCTCGCCCATCATAACATTGCCGCATTCCATCATAGCCAGAAGTTTGATGGTGTAAAGGTTGAAACTTGCCCTGGTGTAACCTGCTGGCAGAAGAGTGTGGCTATAGAGAAGGTGGGATTGTATATCCCTGGAGGTACTGCTCCTCTCTTTAGCACCGTTCTGATGCTGGCTACTCCTGCCAAGATTGCGGGATGTAAAGAAATAGTACTGTGTACTCCTCCTAATAAAGAGGGCAAGGTGAATCCGGCTATCCTCATGGCGGCAAAGATTGCGGGCGTAAGCAAGATCTTTAAGGCGGGTGGCGTTCAGGCTATCGGAGCCATGGCTTACGGTACGGAGAGCGTGCCTAAGGTTTATAAGATTTTCGGTCCGGGCAACCAGTTTGTCATGGCTGCCAAGCAGCAGGTTTCCCTGCACGATGTAGCTATAGACATGCCTGCCGGTCCGTCTGAAGTTTGTCTTATTGCCGACGAAACTGCCAACCCTGTGTTTGCTGCTGCCGACCTGTTGTCGCAGGCTGAACATGGTTTCGATTCTCAGGTTTTCTTCATTACTACATCTGAAAAGGTGTTGGATGATGTAAAGAATGAAGTTGAAGTACAACTTGAACGTTTGCCACGTAAGGAGATGGCACAAACCTCGTTAGACAACTCTAAGTTTATCCTCGTGAAGACCGAAGAGGAGGCAATCGACCTCTGCAATACTTATGCGCCGGAGCATCTGATTATCGCCACAGCCGATTACGAGCAGCTGGCAGAAAAGGTAGTGAATGCAGGTAGTGTATTCCTCGGAAACTATGCGTGCGAAAGTGCAGGCGACTATGCAAGCGGTACGAACCATACCTTGCCAACCCATGGTTATGCTTTGGCTTACAACGGAGTGAACCTGGACAGTTATAATCGCAAAATCACCTTCCAGCATCTTACAGAAGAAGGTATTCGTAACATTGGAAATGCTGTAGTGACCATGGCGGAAAATGAGCAATTGGAAGCTCATGCCAATGCGATGAGACTGAGAGTGAACAGTTTGAAACAATAGGGTAAAAAGGGAAGTTGTAAAAATACTTCTTAATAGCTTTTGAAAGAAAAATGAAAGAATTGAAAGATTTGTGCCGAGAGAACATCTGGAATCTGGCACCTTACAGTTGCGCCCGTACGGAGTTTGCAGGCAGAAATGCCCGCGTCTTCCTCGATGCCAACGAAAATCCATATAATGACCCTTACAATCGCTATCCTGATCCGCTGCAGGTTGAACTGAAGAAGCAGATCAGCAAGATTAAGGGTGTGGCTGAAGAGAAAATCTTCCTGGGCAACGGTTCTGACGAGGCCATCGATTTGGTTTACCGTGTATTCTGCCGCCCGGGCAAGGATAATGTAGTAGCGATTGCACCTACTTACGGAATGTATGAAGTTTGTGCAGACGTCAACGATGTGGAGTATCGTTCTGTATTGCTTGATGAAAATTATCAAATTTCTGCCGGAAAACTGCTGGCAGCCTGCGATGAACAGACAAAGGTTATCTGGTTCTGCAGTCCGAACAATCCTACGGGTAATCACATTAACCGCGAGGCTATCGTAGAGGTGTTGCAGAAATTCCAGGGTATTGTCATCATCGACGAAGCCTACAGCGATTTCTCTTCGGAGCGCACATTCCGCAGCGTACTCGACAGATTTCCCAACATGATTGTGCTCAACACCATGAGTAAGGCATGGGGCTGTGCAGCCCTCCGTTTGGGAATGGCTTTTGCGAGCAAGGAGATTGTTGACATATTCAATAAGGTGAAATATCCTTATAACGTCAATCTGCTTACTCAGGAGCATGCGCTGGAAGTGATGAAGAATCCGCTGAAGGTTGACGAGTGGGTGAAGAACATCCTGCAGGAGCGTTCTAAGGTAATGGCTGCATTCCTGGATCTGCCTATCTGCGAGAAGGTTTATCCTACTGATGCAAACTTCTTCCTGGCTAAAATGACCGACGCCAATGCCATCTATAATTATCTGGTGGCACAAGGCATTATCGTAAGAAACCGCCACAAGGTTCAGTTGTGTGGCAACTGTCTGAGAATTACGATAGGAAACAAGAGCGAGAATGCTGAATTACTCGGTGCTTTGAGACAGTACTAAATTATTTTGGAAAAGTTCAGTATATAATATGAAAGAGGGTGAGTCATAAATATATGATTCACCCTCTTTTTAGCATTTATCTTCTTCTGCCTCTACCTTCATTTCTTCCTTGATTTCCACGACCTTGATTTCCACGGCCGCCGCGTTCGTTCTTATCCCCGCTGTTGTAGCGGTTCTTGCGACTGTGGTTGTCGTTGTCGAAATTAGGGTTGAAGCTCTTTTTCTTCTTGTTCTTGAAGAAGCCGGCACCTCCGCTTAATGGGCGGCCTTCGTTCAGATATTTATCTTCATCATAGCAGCCTACATTTCCGAAACCCTTTGGTGCATAGCGGTCAGACGCATTTCTGCCAGTTCCACGCTTGCCTTTAGCACCTTTTCCTACACCAGGATTATCGTATGTAGAACCTATCGCCTTATCGTCATAATGCGTCTTCTTACCCTTGAAACTGCCACCCATGCTCTTCCTGTCGTAGAGTTTGTCGATGAGGTCGGCTCTGCCTATCCGGCGAAGTTCACTCTCGATAGCGCGGCGCTCTTCAGGCTTGTACCAGAAGAAGAACATGCGCTGGGCAAGCTTCTCTTTCTGAGTCTTGGCGCTGAAGACCGGCTCCAGGGTGTAAGGATCGTAACCCGTGTACCAGGTCTCGGTAGAAATGGTCATAGGAGTAGGGGTGAAATCCTGCACCTGCTCCAGATGGAAATCCAGTCCCTTCGTAATGACGGCAAGTTCGGCCATGTCTTCTTCATGACAGCCCGGATGCGAACTGATGAAGTAAGGAATGATCTGCTGGTTCAGACCTTCTTCCTTGTTGATCTTGTCGAAGATGCGCTTGAACTCGTAGAAAAGGTCGAACGATGGCTTGCGCATGAACTTCAAGACCTCCGGACTCGTATGTTCGGGAGCCACCTTCAGTCGGCCGCTCACGTGCTTGGTAATCAGTTCGCGCGTGTATTCTCTAGCCGCCTGATTCACCTTTTCGTCCTTGCTCTTATGCAGCAGAAGGTCGTAACGCACACCACTACCAATGAAACTCTTCTTGATTCCCGGCAAAGCATCTACAGCATGATAAATCTCCAGAAGCTTGCTGTGGTCGGTATTGAGGTTCGGACAAATCTGAGGGTTTACACACGACGGGCGCTTGCACACTTCGCAGGCTTTCTGATTTTTGCCGTGCATTCCGTACATGTTAGCAGAAGGACCGCCCAAATCGCTCAGATAGCCCTTGAAATCAGGCATCTGGATGATTTTCTTCACCTCCTTCAGAATGCTCTCCTTGCTGCGGCAAACCACGAATTTACCCTGATGGGCAGAAATGGTGCAGAAAGAACAGCCGCCGAAACAGCCACGATGAAGGTTCACGGAGAACTTGATCATCTCGTAGGCTGGAATGGTCTTGCCCTTGTATTTAGGATGAGGCAAACGCGTATAAGGCAGGTCGAAAGCCGCATCCAGTTCCGCGGTAGTCATCAGCGGGAAAGGCGGATTCACCACTACATATTTGCCGTCAACTTCCTGAATCATGCGCTGAGCATGCATCTTGTTGGCTTCTTCCTCCAGATGGCGCACGTTCTCAGCCTGTCCCTTCTTGTTGTGGAGACATTCTTCGTGGCTGTGAAGGATGATGTCATCGTCCTTGAAACCGCCCGGAATCTCATTTTCCTTGCAGTAGAAAACCACCTGCGGCATTTCGTGGATTTGGCTAAGCGTCTTGCCTTCTGCAAAGGCATTGGCTAGTTCAACGATAGAACGTTCGCCCATTCCGTAGAGAATGAGGTCGGCGCCCGAATCGCAGAGAATGCACTTGCGGAGCTCGTCTTTCCAATAGTCGTAGTGGCTGATGCGGCGCAACGAAGCCTCAATACCGCCTAGTGCTACAGGTACGTCGGGAAAGAGGTTCTT
>ERZ780033.652-NODE-652-length-11579-cov-7.92641_pt1 | contig 11579 bp, 8 predicted proteins | sample MGYA00511024_ERZ780033 | MGnify/ENA primary metagenome ERZ780033 (study PRJEB29588, sample SAMEA2157043) | human gut metagenome | biome: human gut; feature: human-associated habitat; material: faeces | place: Denmark | collected 2008/2010 ... | reverse complement strand
CACCCATAGGCAGCAGCCTGTTGGCAGCAGTCATTCCGGCGGTGAGCACGGCGGTAAGAGCCACATAGACCATCATCTCCTTGACGGGATAGTCGATGGGATATTTCTTCTGACCCACAAAGTAGGACAGGAGCATCGCCGTGCCGTAGCCTGCCACTCCGCCCCACGCACACGCCATGTAGCTGTAGCGCGGCACGAAGACCACGTTGACCACGACCAGCACCAGACAGCCCGCGCCCGAGAACCAGGCGCCATAGATGGTCTTGTCGATGAGCTTGTACCAGAAAGAGAGGTTGAAGTAGATGCCCATCATTATCTCGGCGGCCATCACGATAGGTACAACGCGCAGACCCGGCCAGTAACTGCGGTCGCGGATGACGTAACGCAGAATGTCCATATATCCAATCACAGCCAAAAACGCCAACAGGGTGAAGATGACGAAGTACTTCATGGCTTTGGCGTAGGTGTCGCGGCTGTCGCGGTCTTTGGCTTTGCCGAAAACAAACGGCTCGTAGGCATAGCGGAACGCCTGGGTAATCATGGCCATAATCATGGCTATCTTGGTGGCTGCACCATAGATGCCCAGCTGCGCCTTCTCGTCGGTGCCGGTATAGAGGTAGGGGAAAATAATCTTGTCGAGCGTCTGGTTGAGTATTCCGGCTATGCCCAGGATGAGCAGCGGCCATGCGTAGCGCATCATCTTGCCCCAAAGTGCGCGGTCAAAGCGGTAGCGGAAGCCCGTAAGCTCATGCCAGAAGCACACCACTACCACGGCGGTGCACACCAGGTTGATGTAGAAGACCATGCCCACATTGAGCGTGAACTTGTCGTCGTACAGCCCGAAGAGGTTGAGCCTCAGAGCCGGCAGTACGATGAGGTAGGTGAGGTTGAGGATAATGTTGAGGATGATGTTGACCAGCTGCAGGCAGGCAAACTTGATGGCGCGCTTCTGGTAGCGCAGGTAGGCGAACGGGATGCACTTGAAGGCGTCGATGGCGACACACACAAACATCACCGCCACCCAGTCGGGGTGGTCAGGGTATTTCATGAATCCCGCTATCTGGGGCAGCAGCGCAAAGACGGCGATGACAAACAGCAGCGACGATACTCCCACCGATACCAGCACGGTGGAATAGACCCGCATGGGGTCGTCCTCGGTCTTGTTGATAAACCGGAAGAAGGTGGTCTCCATGCCGTAGGTGAGTATCACCATCAGCAGCGCCGTGTAGGCATAGATGTTGGTCACCACGCCATACTCGCCACCGCCCGCGGCAAAGGCTGCCGTCTGGATGGGTACCAGGAGATAATTGATGAAACGTCCGGCGATGCTGCTGATACCATAGATGGCGGTATCTTTGACCAGACTCCTTAAATTAGCCATTTCTGTAGAGTTTTAGAAGAATAAATAAGCGATGCCGATGGCGGCGATGACTCCGGCGAAGTCGGCCAGCAGTCCGCATGGCACGGCATGACGCATATTGCGGATGCCCACGCTGCCGAAGTAGACGGCGAGGATGTAGAAGGTGGTGTCGGTCGAGCCCTGGAAGATGCAGCTCAGTCTGCCCACAAACGAGTCGGCGCCGTAGGTGGTCATGGCGTCGACCATCATGCCTCGGGCTCCCGAGCCGGAAAGCGGCTTCATCAGCGCAGTAGGCAGCGCGCCCACAAAGTCGCTGTTGCCGCCCAGGGCCTTGACCAGAGTTGCCACGCCGTTGATGAGCATGTCCATGGCGCCCGACGCGCGAAACAGGCCGATGGCCACGAGTATCGCCACGAGATAGGGTATGATGCGCACGGCGGTGGTAAAACCTTCCTTGGCACCCTCGACAAACGCATCATAGACATTGATGCGGTGCTTCATGCCTGCCAGCACAAACGCCACAATGATAGTCATCAGCAGGATATTGGCCACCGATGTGCTCACAATGTTCATCTGGTCCTTGTCCAGCTGGCCGAAGCCCCAGATGATGGCACCCACCACCAGAGCCATGCCGCCCAGGGTGAGGAGCATGGTGCGGTTGAGCAGGTTGATGCGCTGGTATATCGAGGTAATGATGATGCCTGCCACGGTCGAGAAGAAGGTGGCAAGCAGTATGGGGATAAACACATCTGTGGGCTGGGCGGCTCCCAACTGCGCCCTATACACCATGATGGATATGGGGATGAGCGTGAGGCCCGACGTATTGAGCACCAGGAACATAATCATGGGGTTGGTGGCAGTCTCCTTGTTCGGGTTGAGCGTCTGCAGCTGCTCCATCGCCTTCAGCCCGAGCGGCGTGGCGGCATTGTCGAGTCCCAACATATTGGCGGCGATGTTCATGAATATCGCGCCGGTCACAGGGTGACCCTTGGGAATGTCGGGGAAAAGCCGGGTGAATACCGGGGACAATGCCCTGGCCAGCACGTTGACCACCCCGCCGCGCTCGCCTATCTTCATGATGCCCAACCAGAGCGAGAGCACGCCCGTGAGGCCCAGTGAGATTTCAAAGGCGGTCTTGGACGAGGCGAAGGTTGAGTCTATGAGCGCCGGAAACACCGTGACATCGCCCAGGAAGACGAGCTTGGCCAGGGCGATGACAAAGGCGATGATGATGAAGCCTATCCAGATATAGTTGAGTACCATTGCGCTTGCGTTATTTGACAGTGGTGCGGCGCTCACGGATGAGCTTGATCTGGCGTTGCAGATCCTGATAGTGGAGCTTGTCGATGCCCTTGGCGCCAGCCTCCTGGCTGTCTACAAACTGGGCGATGTCGTCGAGGTGCTGGACGAGGTAGAGCAGCGCATCAGAGTCCTTGTTGCTGTCGCCACTGCGCGAGGCAAAGAGCAGCTGCATCAGCGACGACTGTGCAGGCTTGTTGTCCTTGGGGTTGAGCAGCGAGTTGACGCGGTTCAGGTAGCTGCGCTCCAGACTGCGTCTGATTTTGTCGCTCATGCCGTTGTCGCCAGCCAGAGGCTTCCACACCGCGCTCTTCAGCGCCGAGAGGTAGGCGTCGAGCTTCAGCGCCGATGGCGAGAGGTAAGAGTCGTTGTATATCTTGACGATGATGTCGGCAGAGAGGGCGCGCGAGAGCACGATGTTCTGCTGGTTGGCGATGTCGGCCGACGGGTCGATGCCAGTCTTCTCGGTGAGGGTGGCGGGGTAGAGCCACAGCGGAGCCTCGAAGATGTTGCGGCCCACCCAGTCTATCGCCTCGAGCGGCATGGCTGCCGGAGCCATCTCTACGGGCTTGGTGCCGGGCATATTGTTGAGGTAGCGGCCGCCCAGGTGCTTGATGACGTGGCCTGTGTATCGGCGCAGCTGGTCGCGCACGCTCTTGTAGACCTCTGTCAGGTCACTATACTGGTCGTTGTCCTGGTGAGTCCACTGGGGCAGACCCGCGATGACGCGCTTCAGGTTCTTCACGCCATACTCGTTGGCCTTCATGTTGTCGTCGCCCAAGTCTTCGGTCTGCGAGCGAGGGTCTTCGTCGCGGCCCTCACCCGAGAACCAGCAGCGGGGATGACCAGCCAGGAAACGTGAGGTCTCGGTCATCATCGCCTCTTTCTCTTCATATTCGTCCTTGAACTCAGGGCGGTAGGAGTAGCCCCACTTGATGGCCCACTTGTCATAGTCGTTGATGCGGGGGAAGAGTCCCTTGGGCCCAATCTTGTCTTCGGGCTGAGCCACGTAGTTGAAACGGGCATAGTCCATGATGGATGCGGTGTGGCCGTGGGCCTCTACCCACGCCTTGTCGCGCAGCTTCTCTACGGGAGTGGCGTGGCTGGCACCCATGTTGTGGCGCAGACCCAGGGTGTGGCCCACCTCGTGGGAGGAGACGAAGCGTATGAGCTCGCCCATGAGCTTGTCGTCGAAGGTCATGGTCTGTGCGCGCTTGTCGAGCGGTCCGCACTGTACCATATACCACTTGGTGAGCAGGCTCATCACGTTGTGATACCAGCAGATGTGGCTCTCGATGATTTCTCCGCTGCGCGGGTCGCTCACATGGGGACCGTAGGCATTTTCTATCTCAGCCGGGAGATAGCGTATCACGCAGTAGCGGGCGTCGTCGACGCTCATGTTGGAGTCGTTGGGCCACGGCTTGGCCTGGATGGCGTTCTTGAAACCGGCGGCTTCGAACGCCACGTTCCAGTCTTCAACTCCCTTGATGAGATAGGGCACCCACTTCTTGGGCGTAGCCGGGTCTATGTAGTATATGATGGGCTTCACGGGTTCTACCAGCCGTCCCTGACGATAGGCTTTTACATCGCGCGGCACCAGACGGTAACGGGCGATGAACGACTCACGCTGGGTCTTGTGCTGGGTGTCAGAGAAGCGGGTGAAATTGTTGACAAAGTAACCCACGCGCTTGTCCCAGAGACGCTTGCGCATAGGCTGGCTGGGCAGCAGCACCATCGAGGTGTTCATGCCCAGAGTCACCGAGCCCGTCAGACTGGCTGGCGCGTTGCGGTTGGCTGTGGCGCCATAGGTGCGCACGGTGGCCACCTCGATGTTGATGGGAAACACCTTCATGGTGTCGATATACGAGCGGCTGCTTATCATTCCGCCGAGCTTGACCATGCCCAGCGAGGGTCTTACGCTGGTGGTGAGCTTGTTGTCGTTCTTGAAGAAATTGGTAATCTCTATCATGCTTCGGCCCTTGGGACTCTTGCCGATTATCTTGAACGAAGCCACGATGGGGTCGATGGTCGATGCCTGGAGAGTCTTGGATATACGGTCGGTCGAGTCGGCCAGCTGGGTGAGCACATAGGCACGCATGTACATCGTCTTGTAGTCGTGCTTCTCAAAATAGACGGTGGCCTCGTTGACCTCTTCGCCGGCATACTTGCCGAAGTTCTGGGGCACAGCCGTATAGCGCGTCACGCACATGAAGTAGCGGCCCAGGAGCGTGTCGGGTATCTCGAAGTACCACTTGTCCTGGATATGGCGCACGGTGAAGAGACCTTCCTTCACGGTGCCACCCTTCTTGATGATGTCGGCATACTCGTCCTTCTTCTTTTTGGCTACGGTGTCGTTGTCATGCTTGGTGGTGTCGGCCTTGATTACGGGTTTGCCCTTGAGGGTGTCGTCGTCCACGGCAGATACTTGTTGATACTTCGTAGCGTTGAGCCCCGTGCTGCGCGAGGCATAGATGCCGCCGGCTATCATCGTCACGATAGCGCAGATAAACAGCTTGTTACCCATATAGATACTTATTTATTGGTTCGTTGTCACTGCAAATTTAGTAATAATAATCCATACCAGACTTGGGCAGACCGAAAAAAGCATGACAATCATGAAGAAAAAAGTCAAAATCGTTGTTTCCGCCCGTAGTTCAGCTGTCATTGGAGCGGCGATGCGACCCTCGGGCCGACTGCGCAGACACGCAAAAGCCCCGAAGACGGCTTCAGGTATAGCAGCGGGCATGGCCGTGGGGCTATATCCTGACGCCACCTTCGGGGCTATGGTTGCTCCCGTGGTGGGGATGATGGGTTGGCGGGTGTTAGAACTCGTCGTTGGCGTAGAGGAAGGGGTGGTAGCACTGCTCCCACTCTATGATTTCCTCGTCGCGGAAGAAACGCTTGAGCTCGATGGCTGCGGTCTCGGCAGAGTCGGATGCGTGGACGATATTCTCCTGGAAACTCATGCAGTAGGAACCGCGGATGGTGCCGGGGGCGGCGTTGCGGCCGTTGGTGGGACCTGCCAGTGCGCGCACGGCGGCGATGGCGTCGACACCCTTGAGGCATATGGCCACCACGGGGGCTGTCATCATGGCGTCCTTGACGCGCTGGAAGAAGGGCTTCTCGCTGAGGTGGCTGTAGTGCTCGGAGAGCAGCTCGTCGGTGAGCATCATCATCTTCATGCCGCATATCTGCAGGCCTTTCTTCTCAAAAATACTGATAATCTCGCCTGCCAGACCGCGCTGCATGGTGCAGGGCTTGAGCAGGACCAATGTCTTTTCTATTGCCATAATCGTTAATGGTTGTAGGGTTAGTAATATATGTTTTGTTCTGATTGTCTGCAAATGTAGGAATAATTTCTGAGATAGCCCAAGGAAGTGGCTACAAATTGGATGCCCACGTATACAAATCCTTGATGACCATCTTGCGGAAGAGCCAATGGCCCATGCCGCCGGGGATGCGCATGATGGTGTTGTCGGCCAGGTCGAGCACATAGAGAGGGCGTATGCGCCAGCTCTCGTTGTAACGGTTCTGCCAGTCGTACATGCAGTATTCCCACCATTCGCGGTCGCCGCGCCACCATTCGCCCGTGGTGTAGTCGTTCTTCAGTCCGTAGCGGGTCACGTCGAAGGCATTGGCATAGCCACACTGGCGGTATATGCGATAGGGGGCGAGGCCCAGGTCGAGCACGCTGCCCAGGCTCACGCGGCACATGATGATGCAGCCGCCCGAATAGTGGGTGGCGGTGCTGCGTACGGGGGCGAAGTAGATGCCGTTGCCGGCAAAGTTGCCGGCGCCTACGTTCCAGATGCCCGACATGCGGTTGCCGCCCCAGCAGCGGCCGGGTGCCATCACGATGTTGAGCGCGGCGGTCTCGTCGGTGCCGTGGTAGAGGGTAAGCGCGGGGACGAAGGTGTCGAAGACGGTCCAGAACAGACTCTCGATGACGGTGAGCGACATGTGCCATATCGGGTACTTGATGATGCGCCACGGCAGCCACAGCGCCCAGTCTATAGCATCATCGGTGCCCTCCTTGTCGCTGCTCGGCACAAAGACCTCGAGCACATAGTTGAACATCTCGAAGGTGCAGTGGGCGAAGAGGTTGAAGTAGATGGCATTGACCAGTCTTAATGGTGTGAGCAATATGTACAGCGGTATCTTGGCCCAGAACAGCCAACCGTCTACATCCTCGTTGCGGCGGTCATCGCCCGAGTTCTCCTTATAGAGCGCGCGCCAGGGCTTGGAGAGCCAGCGCTGGAGCCAGTTGGTGATGAGGAAGGGGATGCTCGTAATGCGGTATATCCACTGCATGATGAAGTAGTAGAAGGCAAACCCGTAGAAGAGGACCTTGGATATGATGTAGAGGACGATGAGGATGAGCGCCAACTTGAAGGCCCATCCTATCAGGGTGAACAGCGAGAACGAGCTGCGCCGCTTCTTGGGCTTGGAGGTAGCCACGGGCTCGTCTTTGACATACGACAGATAGCGGCTGGCGGCATAGGCGGTGTCGCCCTCGAAGATGACCTTGGACCAGTCGTCTCCCCATTCGACCACGAGCAGCTCGGTGCCACGCGGTGCCACCCCGCGCTTGTAGGCGTTGGGTGATGGCTGCATACGCATGTTCAGGTCGCTGGTGGTGACATAGATTGCGCGCGGAGAGCCCATCGCCGCCAGGGCGGAGAGCCATAGCAGGCAGAGGGTGAGCCATAACGTCTTCTTGTGCATCATAAACGATGTAGCTATTAGGTGATTATCTCTTGTCAAGTAAGTATAGATATGCAAAAATACGATTATTTTGCCAAACGCCTTGTGCATAACCGCGTTTTTTTGCATCGCGCTGCGGCTTTTTCTGACTTTTGGGATAACAAAGACGATAGAAAGCGCCATCCCCGTCATTGCCGCCATCGGAGAGATGGTGGCGGGATGGGTGGAAAATAGTGAAAAAAAGTGGGAGCAAATGGCTATAGTTACATCCTTTTGCAGTAATTTTGCACATTATTATATATATAGCGCGCTTCCATGAACGTAAAAATCAACGACAGTTGGGCTAAGCGGCTCGGCAATGAGTTTGCCCAGCCTTATTTCTCCCAGCTCACCGACTTCGTAAGGCACGAGTATGCCACCACGACCTGCTATCCTCCCGGCAGACTTATCTTCAACGCCTTCAATCTCTGTCCTTTCGACAGCGTCAAGGTGGTCATCATCGGGCAGGACCCCTATCACGAGGCGGGTCAGGCTATGGGTCTCAGCTTCTCGGTGCCCGACGGAGTGGCCATGCCGCCGTCGCTGCAGAACATCTTCAAGGAGATACAGGGCGACCTCGGCATCGGAGTGCCCCAGAGCGGTAACCTGACGCGTTGGGCTGAGCAGGGAGTGCTGCTGCTCAACGCCACCCTCACCGTGAGGGCCCACCAGGCTGGCAGCCACCAGCGCCATGGGTGGGAGAGGTTTACCGACGCTGCCATCAGCAGGCTCAGCGAGGGTCGTGACCATCTGGTCTTCATCCTTTGGGGTGGCTATGCGCGCTCCAAGGCGTCGCTCATCGACCGCAGCCGTCATCTGGTGCTCGAGTCGGTGCATCCCTCGCCCCTCTCCGCCAACCGGGGTGGATGGTTTGGCAACCACCACTTCTCGCGCTGCAATGAATATCTCGTCGGGCACGGCATGGGCCCCATCAACTGGTAAGAACATGAATGAACTGCATATTTTACAGATAGGAAACGTATTTGTTTCGCCCGATATTTTCACGGTAAAGTTCTGCTGCGACCTTGACGTGTGCAAGGGCGCATGCTGCATCGAAGGCGACGCCGGCGCACCGGTAACCCTCGATGAAATCGGCGATTTGGAGACTTCGCTCGATGTGGTGTGGAATGACCTCTCGGCTTCGGCGCAGGCTGTCTTGGACCGCCAGGGTGTGGCTTATGCCGACCGCGACGGCGACCTGGTCACAAGCATTGTCGCAGGTAAGGACTGTGTGTTTACATGCTATGAGGGCGACACCTGTCTCTGTGCCCTTGAACGCGCGCATCGTCAGGGCCGCTGCCCCTTTGTCAAGCCCATCTCCTGTGCGCTCTATCCCATTCGCGAAAAGACATTTCCCGATGGTTCGGTGGGGCTCAACTATCATCGTTGGCGCATCTGCCAGTGTGCTGTAGAGAAAGGCCGCGAACTCGACTTGCCTCTCTACCGCTTTCTCGAGGGTCCGCTTGTGCGCCGCTTCGGCAAGGAGTGGTATCAGGAGCTGTGCCAGGTGGCCGACGAGCTTCGGGCTTTAGGCATGATTTGATGCCTCGGCAACGGTAGGAAACGAGGGCGTGACGGCTCTGCAGGCGCTTGTCGTCCCGTCGCCTCGGGGCTTGCTGCCGACAGACTACGACCTTCTGTATTCGGTCGGCGACATGCCCACGTGCTCCTTGAAGTATTTCCCCATAAAGCTCTGGCTGGGGAAGTTCATGTCCATCGCTATCTGCTTGATGCTCTTGCGCGAGTTCTTGATTTGCACGCGCAGCTCCATAACCACATAGTTGTCTATCCACTCGTTGGGGGTGCGCTGGCTTACCTGCTTGATGCACTCCGACAGATATTTTGGGGTGATACACAGCTGTCGGCCGTACCAACTCACACGGCGTTCGGTGCGGAAGTTCTTCTCGATAAGTGCGATGAAATCGGTAAAAATCGTCTCTGCACGGTTCTTTTTCCTGTTGTCCCTGTTCATGATCTGGTAGATGGTATTGCCCAGGTCATATATCATCGTGGCGATGGTCATGCGGGCCACGTCGCGGCGGAAATGATGCCCCACGCAGTCTATCTTACTCTTGAGCATCTTGTAGTAATCGCAGAAAGTGTCGGCCTCCTTCATGCTCAGCGTCGAGACCGGGTTGCTGCGCGCAAAGAGGAAGAGCGATGATATCTCGTGTACATCTTTGGCGATGTCGCTGAAGAAATTGGGCGAGATGATAAATCCTATGCCGCTGAAATCTTCGCTGAACGAACAGTTGTCGACCACCATGCCGTTGGTGATGATGATGACGTCGTTGCGCTCCACGGTGTGTTCTATGGTGTCAAGCCGGTAGGTGGCTCTGCCGTTCAGACAGAGCGCAGCCATCATGCACTGCATGCGGCGCGTGCGGTCGGGGAAGGGGATTTTGGCCAGATCGTCAAACAACACGATGTCGTTGTCTATGTGGCTTCCTTTATATTGGCTAAGCGTTGAGGCTATGGTTACCTCGTAGATTTCCTTGTTCTTGTATTTTATCATTGCTTTAGTATGGATATGCATTGTAAGTTGTTGTCGTCATGAGGCTTACGCCGTCGACGCGCTGCACCTGGCTGGCGTCAAATGCACTGTCTCCGCTGACAATCACCCGTCGGTGGTAGGTAGGCTCGAAGGCTGTGGTAATCTGCTCGTCGGTCTCGCCGTTGCAGGTATACTTGCGCCCGCCGATGATAATGGTCTCACCCTTCTTCGCCCCGCGCAGCGTGAGCCTCACAAAGCCGTAGAAGCCAGTGACAAACTCGTAGGCGATGCCCTCCGGCGTCCGCTCCGAATATCGCGGCGCAGTGACTCTCGTCACGCGATTTACCCGGACAGGCAGTAGCGTAGCCAAGGGCCACACCCCCCTCTCCGTCGATACCCTCCGCAGTGCCGAGTCAGCCGTCCGAAGTGCCGAGTCAGTCGTCCGAAGTTCCGAAGCAGCCGTCCGTCCTTCTATCTCCACCCTCCGTGGTTCCGAAGCAGCCTTCGTTCCGTCCATCTCTAACCTCCCTGGCGCTGAAGCAGCCTTCGCTCCTTCCATCTCTAACCTCCCTGGTGCCGAGGCTGGTGTCCAGCATGCTGTCGATACCGTCTGCGTGTAGCCGCGGTCAATTCCGTCGCCCGAACCTTCATCTACAGGCCGGCAGAGCCATCCTCCGTCGGCGTTGTGACCAAAGGGGCGGCCGTCGCGCCCCACTCCGTAATAGCAGACGGCTATCTGGTGGTCGTGGGGACCAACCGGGTGATAGAGGATGGCTACCGTGTTGGAGTCTGAACGCAGGTAGCCGCTGATGTCGATATCGATGGTGACGGGGTGATGACAGTTGTCGATCGGGAGGGGCGGGGTGACATTAGACTCATTGACATACACTCTGTATCTGCCACGGGCGGTGACGCTGAGCGTGGCGCTGATGGGGCGGCGCTGCGTGAGATAGGTATGGCGGAACCAGATATCGGAGAGCGAGTCGGCTGTGGTGCAGCTTATCTCTCCAGGGCCAAGGCTGGCGGTCTGGGCGCTGGCGGTCGTCATGCCGATGACGAGCAAGCCCATCAGCACCATAATCATCTCTTGTATTGCAGTTTTGGCCATCAGTTGCAAAATTAGTACTTTTTATTGGCGTTACCAAGTGAAAATGAGGAAAAATCAACGATACCACTATCTTCGTGGCGGATATAGCCATCGTCGTGACCAGCAAAAAAGAAGGCACACCTCTTGTCATAAGAGGCGTGCCTTTTTTAGGTAATTGACATTTTGTTTAAGCGTCGATATTGGCGTAGGTAGCGTTCTCTTCGATGAAGATACGGCGTGGTTCTACGTCATCGCCCATAAGCATAGAGAAGATTTCGTCGGCGTCGGCGGCATTCTCTATAGTCACTTGTTTGAGCAATCGACTTTCAGGATTCATAGTGGTTTCCCACAGCTGCTCGGGGTTCATCTCACCAAGACCCTTGTAACGCTGGGTGTGAAGGGCTTTGTCAGAATCGTTTCCGCCAGCATATTTCTCGATAAACTGTAGGCGTTGTTGTTCGGTATAACAGTATTCGCTCTTGTCCTTGTACGAGCAACGGTACAGGGGAGGCGTGGCGATATACAGGTGTCCGTCTTCGATGACCTTGGGCATGAAGCGGTAGAAGAGCGTCATGATGGGGGGGTCGATGGGGGAA
>ERZ780033.641-NODE-641-length-11676-cov-2.91799_pt1 | contig 11676 bp, 9 predicted proteins | sample MGYA00511024_ERZ780033 | MGnify/ENA primary metagenome ERZ780033 (study PRJEB29588, sample SAMEA2157043) | human gut metagenome | biome: human gut; feature: human-associated habitat; material: faeces | place: Denmark | collected 2008/2010 ... | reverse complement strand
AACCCTGCTTTTAGTATTTCTCATGAGCTGCTCAGTAAGGCATAAGACAAAGACGTTGTGGAGAAACACGCTGTTATGCCGGTTTGTAAAATGGCTGAAACAGGCATTGTCTTATATTAAAAAGCATATGCCGTTTATTTATAAAGGTGTAGTGATTGCACTGGGCATTACTTTCATAGAATTTATCGGTGTTCTGATGCTGGAAGACAGTTACAACTGGGAGTGGATTTTCCTGGTATTTCTGGTAGAAAAGGCAGCACTTTTCCTGATATTCTGCATCATACTGGCAAATCTCAATCAGTTGAAGCAGGGTGGTGAGAAGATTGCAGAGGGTGACTATGATTATCAGATGGACACCAGCCATATGCGTGGAGAATTTAAAAATTATGCAGAGCATCTGAATCAGATTGGAAGCGGAATGCAGACAGCACTGGATGAGCGGATGAAGAGCGAGCATTTTAAAACAGAGCTGATTACCAATGTATCCCATGACATTAAAACACCGCTTACTTCTATTATTAATTATGTGGATTTGCTGACCAAAGAGGATGTGGAAAATCCGAAGGTGCAGGAATACTTAGAAGTGCTGACACGACAGTCTGCCCGCCTGAAGAAATTGATTGAAGATCTGATTGAGGCATCCAAAGCTTCATCCGGAGTGCTGAAGGTGAACTGGGAGAAATGTGTACCGGAGGTATTGCTGACACAGGCAGCAGGCGAATATGAAGAACGGCTGGAACAAAAGAATCTGGAACTGGTGATTCATCATCCGCAGGAAGAGCTTGTTGTTCTGGCAGATGGAAGACATCTGTGGAGAGTTTTTGATAATCTGCTGAGCAATATTTATAAATATGCACAGCCGGGAACCAGAGTATATCTTGACCTGGAGCAGGATGAGAAAAATGTTTCCATCATATTCCGTAATGTTTCTAAGAATCCTTTGCATATGAGCGGAGAGGAATTACAGGAACGCTTTGTCCGGGGAGACAGCTCCAGAAATACGGAAGGAAGCGGACTTGGATTATCCATTGCCCGGAGCCTGACGGAGCTTATGCATGGAAGCTTCCACCTGTTAGTGGATGGAGATTTCTTTAAGGTAACGCTGATCTTTCCACGCAACACAGAAAATGCATAAAAATTACTTTGACGGGTTGACAAGTCACAGTGGGAATTTTAGAATACTACTTAGCTGAGGCGTGAAGGAGACTAACTATTATGAAGAAAGAACCATTTGTGACAAAAGAACAGATTGAAGAAATTGTAAAGACATATCCAACCCCGTTTCACCTTTATGATGAAAAAGGCATCCGTGAAAATGCAAAGGCAGTAAAAGAAGCATTTGCATGGAATCCGGGATTTCGTGAGTATTTTGCAGTAAAGGCAACCCCTAACCCATTTATCTTAAATATTTTAAAAGAGTATGACTGCGGCTGCGACTGTGCATCCCAGACAGAGCTGATGTTAGCTGATTCCCAGGGATTTGACGGAAAGCATATTATGTTTTCTTCCAATGATACCCCTGCATATGAATATAAATTTGCAGACAAGATTGGCGCAATCATCAACCTGGATGACTTTACCCATATCGACTTCTTAGAGAATACAATCGGTAAGATTCCAGAGACCATCAGCTGCAGATATAATCCGGGCGGAGTGTTCAAAATGAGCAACGGTATCATGGATAATCCGGGAGATGCAAAATACGGATTTACAACAGAGCAGTTATTTGAAGGCTTTAAGATTTTAAAAGAAAAAGGTGCAAAGAATTTTGGTATTCATGCATTCTTAGCAAGTAATACCGTAACCAACGAGTATTATCCGATGCTTGCAAAACAGCTTTTTGAAGTAGCTGTTAAATTAAAAGAAGAAGTAGGCTGCCATATCAGCTTTATCAACCTTTCCGGTGGAGTTGGTGTGAACTATACACCAGACCAGGAACCAAACGACATCCGTGTTATCGGCGAAGGCGTACACAAGGTTTATGATGAAATTTTAGTTCCGGCAGGTATGGGTGATGTAGCTATCTATACTGAGATGGGCCGTTTTATGTTAGCACCTTATGGATGCCTTGTGACGCAGGCAATTCATGAGAAACATACACACAAGGAATACATTGGTGTGGATGCCTGTGCAGTAAACCTGATGCGTCCTGCAATGTATGGTGCATATCATCACATTACCGTGCTGGGCAAGGACAACAGCGTATGCGACCACAAATATGATGTAACCGGTTCTCTTTGTGAGAACAATGATAAATTTGCCGTAGACCGTATGTTACCGAAGATTGACATGGGCGATTATCTGGTAATTCATGATACCGGAGCACATGGTTATTCCATGGGCTATAACTACAATGGTAAATTAAAATCCGCTGAGTTACTTCTGAAGGAAGATGGTTCCGTACAGCTTATCCGTCGTGCAGAGACACCGAAGGATTATTTTGCAACATTTGACTGCTTTGACATTTTGAAAAATATGAAAGACCCGGAAAAATAAACTTGCAATCTATTAGAAAATATGATAAACTTTCATTTGTTCGGTTCGACTGAACCGAATAAATGCCGGCGGGTCGACAGGGCAGACGAGGCAGACTCAAAATCTGTTGTGGGCAACCACGTGCGGGTTCAAGTCCCGCTGCCGGCATTAAAATTTTGGAAAAGAATCGACTACAGGTCGGTTCTTTTTTTACGCGAGTAGTGAGAAAAATCTGGGAGAAAAGAAGGAGCCAAGCTCGCTTTGGCGAACTTCTTTTCTGTTCAGATTTGGCGAGCACCGCGATAACTCGAGAAACTCGCTAAGCGTGTTTCCCGTAGTTACGCGAGTAGAAGGTAAGGAGAATTACATGGAACAGACCAATGACAGAACATTTTTAGAAACAGAACCGGTAGGAAAGCTGTTATTAAAACTGGCATTGCCTACCGTTGCAGCCCAGTTGATTAATATGATGTATAACATAGTAGACCGTATGTACATCGGCCATATTCCGGGGGATGGTGCAATGGCACTGACCGGAGTTGGTGTATGCATGCCGCTTATTATGGTAGTATCTGCGTTTGCAGCACTGATTAGCAATGGTGGTGCTCCACGGGCAACCATATTTATGGGAAAAGGAGAGAAGGACAAGGCGGAAAAAACGCTGGGGAACTGTTTTTGCACCCAGACTATTGTATCGCTGATACTGACTGCATTTCTGCTGGCTGGAAACAGAGGCTTTCTTCTGGCATTTGGAGCCAGTGAAAATACGATTTCTTTTGCTGCTGATTATATGAATATTTATGCTATAGGAACGATTTTTGTGCAGTTGACCCTGGGGATGAATGCATTTATTACGGCGCAGGGATTTGCCAGAACCAGTATGCTGTCGGTACTGATTGGTGCAGTGATTAACATTGTGCTGGATCCGGTATTTATCTTTGGATTTGGAATGGGTGTAAAAGGAGCAGCGCTGGCAACGGTTCTTTCCCAGGCATGTTCCTGTATCTGGGTGCTGGCTTTCTTATGCGGAAAGAAAACGCATCTTCGCCTGAAAGGAAAAAATATGGTTTTGCAGGCAAATATTATTTGGCCGAGTATTGCACTTGGAACAGCAATGTTTATTATGCAGGCAAGCGAGAGCGTGATTTCAGTCTGCTTTAATTCTTCATTATTACGATATGGCGGAGATATGGCAGTAGGAGCCATGACCATATTAACCAGTGTCATGCAGTTTGCACTACTTCCGTTACAGGGATTGGGTCAGGGAGCGCAGCCGATTATCAGCTATAATTATGGAGCCAAAAGAGCAGACAGGGTAAAAGAAGCCTATTTCTTATTATTGAAAATTGATGTTGGATTTTCCTTTGTTTTGTGGGCATTGGTGATGGCATTTCCAAGAGCATTTGCAGCCATGTTTACCTCGGATGCGGCACTGATTGCATATACGGGAAATGCACTCCGGATTTATCTTATGGCAATTATGATATTCGGAATCCAGATGGCGTGTCAGATGGCATTTACATCACTGGGAAAAGCAGTATCTTCCATTATTGTAGCGGTCATGCGTAAATTCGTATTATTACTGCCGCTTATTTATATTATGCCGCACATTTTTACCGGCAATCAGGCAATGGCAGTTTATATGGCAGAGCCGGTAGCGGATGTGCTGGCGGTAAGCTTTACGTCTGTACTGTTCTATTTCCAGTTCCGCAAGGTGCTGCGTCAGATAGAAGAATAGTTCAAAAAGAGCCTTTTTGAGGCTCTTTTTCGTTGACAATAAGTTATCATATATGATAACATAGAGACAGTTGTTGAGGTGAGAAATGGAGAAGAATAAGAGCAGGGAGCAGTCGACGCGTTCGGATGTGGTGCGTCAGTTGAAGGCGGTGCGCAAGGAACAGCATATTACCCAGGAAGTGCTTGCAGAGCGGGCAGGCACGAAGAAATCCAATATTTCCAGATTGGAGAGCGGAAGATATAATCCAAGTCTGGATTTTCTGGTGAAGGTAGCAGGCTGTCTGGGGAAGACCGTAGAGATTCAGATTATGGACAAATAGAAGGAGACAGGGTATTATTATGAAGAAGAACAAACCGAAGACCATAGGGAAAAATATTGACCGGGATGTGGAATTATGCAGAACTACCAATGCCAGAGTCAGCAGTCAGATGATGCGGACACTGGTAAGCCATGAGATTCCATTTACACAGAACTGGATGAGAGTTCCATTTTATAAGAGAGTTGCTTATAATGGGGCGAAGGAAGTCTGCGTTATCAGCACACATTATAACCAGTATCAGCGGGCGAGAAGAGTATTAGACCATATGGAAGTGGTATATCGGGAACGCATGATTTTGCATGCGGTATAAGACAGGAGGAAAAAGAGATGGAGAGCTTAACAAAGCAGTTTCCGGATAAGGAGACCTTTGACAAATTCTTTGTAGAGAATTTCAAGACCATGACTTACGAAGATGTAAAAGAAGGCTTAGAGGAATTAGTCAAGGCAGAAGGATTAAATATATTTCAGGATGATTATGTGAAAAATGTACGGAAAGAGGATTTTAAAGAGCATCTTTCCAAGGGCGCACGATTTGAATTTGAAAATGCCATGACAGAAGCATTTTACGATAAGAATCCGGAAGTATATGAGGCGGCATTTGGACTTTACGAAGAAGTTCCAAAGCAGGCAATGGCAATTACTGAGACTTTTCACCGCACGTATCAGGAGATATATGAAGAGAGTTTAAATTGTATGTTTGATGCAGTGATAGCTCCGTTGTTATAAGAAAAAATTTTTCGGATATTTGAATGTATAATCCACTTTTTTAGAATAGCAGATTCTGACTGTGATTCTAAGCAAGTGGATTTTTTGACTTTAGAAAAATTTAATTTCAAAAAGTGAAAAGATTGTGCTACCATTATAATAGGCATGTAACAGGTGATTGTGAAGAAGATAGATTTTGTCATCAGAACTATCTTTCCGATGTTTGTAAGAATTGCTGCATGGTTCGTCGAAGTACAGATGCCTGATAAAGGCTGTTAGGAACACTGGGAATTTCGTCAGGAAACAGGCAACGCTGGTACAGGGATGTACCAGCGAGGCACAACTGAACATGGATGTGAATTTGTGCCGGTTGCCAGATGAAAATAGAATTATGCCGAAATTTCCAGTGCCCCTTGCAGGCTTTATGTGGCATCCGCTCTTGACGGACGGTACTACTATTCTGTCAAAGCAAGTGAAAAGACAGTTTATAATCAAGAAAAATGGACCACTAAGAACAGTTGGTATTTCACATCCCAAAAAATCAAATATACATCGAATTCCACAAAACATTTTATTCCAAAACTCTCTTCTCCCATCGCAATCACCAGATACTAATCTTTAAACTGCACATAAATGTAAAAATCCCCTCTTCCAAATCAGAAGAGGGGAAATCATTTCTGTTACTTATGCATTCTTCTTTGCAAAGCGTGTTTTGAATACAAACCACAGCTCTGTTGCAATACAGATAGAAGAATAAGTTCCGCTCACAATACCTACCATAAGAGGAAGTGAGAAGTCTTTAATAGATGCAACTCCAAGGATATAAAGCAGGAATACCATTACAAAGGTTGTAATTGAAGTATTTAAGCTTCGTGAAATTGTCTGGGAAATGGAGCGGTCAGCTATTTCGGTTAAGCTTTCCTTATCCACATTTCTTACCAGATGCATATTCTCACGGATTCGGTCAAAGATAACGATGGTATCATTGATGGAATATCCGATGATTGTCAGCATTACTGCAATAAATGTGCTTCCTACAGACAGCCGCAGCAGAGAGTAACAGGTTAAAATAACCAGTACATCATGAATCAGTGCTAAAATAGCAGAGGTTGCAAAACGTATGTCTTTAAACCGGAACCAGATATAAACCAGCATACAGATTGTTGCAATTACTACTGCCCAGACTGCATCTTTTGTCATTTCACCACTGATAGTGGAACTGATATTGGTAGAGGAAACAGTTGAAGTATCTACACCAAGATTTTCTTCTAATGTAGTATTTAACTGCTCTCTTTCGTCCAAATCAAGGCTTCTGGTCTTAAATACAACCTGTGTACTTCCTTCTACCTTCTGAGCCTGTACACTGGAATCTCCAGTCACATCCTCAATCAGAGGAATTACTTCAGAATCTAATTCTGCAAGAGTATAATCTTTACCCATATCTACGGTTGTAGATGTACCACCGACAAATTCAAGGCTTAAGTTCAATGCGCCCTTGCCATTGGCTTTGTTTACGCCCATTCCCACAAATCCGGCAATGATAATTACTGCTGAAATAATAAAGAATACGTGGCGTTTTGCAATAAAATGCATTGGACGGCGGTCTTTCTGTCTTCCATAGAATTTTGCATCACGGAAACCAATTACATACAGTCCATGTAATACCAGTCTTGTTACAACTAATGCGGTAAACATAGATAACACGATACCGATTGCCAGTGTATAAGCAAATCCTTTTACGAAACCGCTTCCCTTAAATGCCAGCACTGCTGCAGCAATCAGGGTGGTGATATTTCCGTCTAAAATTGCAGATAACGCTTTCTGGAATCCGGTCTTAATCGCTGTCGAAACAGTCTTGCCGGATGCAATTTCTTCCCTGATACGGGCGAAGATAATAACATTTGCATCTACCGCCATACCAATGGAAAGGATGATACCTGCGATACCCGGAAGGGTAAGTGTAATTTCAAAAAGATAAATAACTGCAACTACCATTGTAGTATAAATTCCAAGTGCTATGGTTGCTGCCACACCTGAAATCCAGTAGTAAGCAATCATGAATACCGCAATCAGGGCAAGACCGATTGCTGCTGCCTTTAATGCCGTTGAAATTGCTTCTGTACCAAGCTGTGCTGCTACTATCTGGGACTGTAGCTCAGATAACTCTAAGGAAAGAGAACCGATACGGATGTTAGAAGCTAAAGTCTCTGCTTCTTCATAGGAACTCATTCCATCGATTACTGCGCTTCCGCCGGTAATAGCTTCTTTTACACGAGGAGTACTGATTGCCTCATCATCATATACAATTGGGCAGACCTTTCCAACATTGGCAGTGGTTGCATCTGCAAATTTCTGTGCGCCTTCATCCGTAAGTGTAAGCTGGACCACATACTGCTTGTTGCCAAGGTTGTCCTGCTGTGTTGCAGCCTGTGCATCCTTTACATCATTACCGGTCATGTAAACATTTCCGTCCGGATCCCGGAACTCTAAGGAACCCGGTTTTCCAAGTTCGTCCAGAATCTTGTTGGCATCCTTTACTCCTGGAATTTCAACAGTGATACGGTCATCACCTTCCTGATATACAGATGCTTCTGTACTGTAGCCTTCCACACGCTTCTGAAGCTTGTAAATAGTATCCTTCATCTGCTCGGAAGTCGGATTTTCAGATTCTACCTGATATGTGATGCTGACACCACCTGCCAGGTCCAATCCAAGCTTAATGTTCTTATCTTCACCTTTTCCGGTTGAAGATAAGATGATAGACGCATAATACGACAGTCCTGCTAAAACCAAGAGAACTGCAAGTAATATGGCTACGCCCTTACTTTTCTTCATTTTCTTCTTCCTTTCTCCTGACTTAAATTTCCGCCTCTGCGGCTTTTATCATAATTGCGCATTCCACACGTTTCTTCTGTAATGCACAACCAATGTCATAGGTATTATGAATATCACCATGGAAATTATAAGAGTTCGCTGCACATCCACCGCTACAGTAGAATCTTGCAAAACACTCTCTGCATTTTTCCTTGGAATAAACATTACAGCTCTTAAAGGAATCCCGGATATCGGTACGTTTTAAGCCTTCAAAAACATTTCCCATCAGGAAATCTTCATTTCCAACAAACTGATGACATGGATATAAGTCTCCCCAAGGTGTTACTGCCAGATACTCGGTTCCGGAACCACATCCGGAAAGTCTCTTGGCAACACAAGGACCACCCTCCAAATCAATCATAAAATGGAAGAAGTTGAATGCTTTTCCTTCTTTTTTCCGTTTTACCATCTCTTTTGCCAGTGCATCATATTCTGCAAAAAGCTGTGGCAGGTCTTCCTCACGGATGGCATAATCATCTGTCTCCTGTGCCACAACCGGCTCTACGGAAATCTGCTTAAACCCAAGGTCTGCCAGATGCAGTACATCCTTGGAAAAATCTAAATTATGATGGGTATAGGTTCCACGCACGTAGTAGCGTTCCTGATTTCTGCTGTCTGCAAATTTCTGGAATTTCGGAACAATCACATCATAGCTTCCCTGACCACCACGGAACGGACGCATATAATCATTGACTTCTTTTCTTCCGTCAATACTTAATACAACATTGTCCATCTCTTTATTAGCGAACTCCATAATATCATCATTTAAAAGAACGCCATTTGTGGTCAGTGTAAACCGGAAATTCTTATTATGTATTTTTTCCTGCTCTCTTCCATATGCTACTAAATCTTTTACCACCTGGAAGTTTAAGGTAGGTTCTCCACCGAAGAAGTCCACCTCTAAGTTCCGGCGGTTGCCGGAATTGGCAATCAGGAAATCCAATGCAGCTTTTCCTACTTCATAGGACATTAACGCACGTCTGCCGTGATATTCTCCCTCTTCTGCAAAACAGTATCTACAGGCAAGGTTACAATCATGGGCAATATGCAGACACAGTGCTTTTACTACAGTAGGACGCTTTGTTACATCACCGATGTATTCTTCATAATCATCCGGTGTGAACAAATCTCCGTTCTTCTGCAATTCCTCTATCTCTTCAATTGCTTCTTTTATCTCTGCCTCATCATAGGTCTTATTCAGTCTCTGTATGATTTCTTCACGACTTGTCTCTTCCCACAATGCAATGACATCATAGGTTAAGTCATCCACAATATGGATGGCGCCGCTGTTTACATCCAGGACAATATTATAGCCGTTGTTTTTATACTGGTGAACCACTACAATATTTCCTCACTTTCTTACAACATTATAACGACCGTCCGCGCAGGCGTACGGTCGTTTCGTTCGTTCTCAATCTGAACTTCTGGTAATTATTTGCAATGCTCGCAAGTCTGGTTTCCTACAGTACAGGAAGTCTTGCATGCTGACTGACAAGATGTCTGGCACTCGCCGCATCCGCCCTTCTTTACTGTATTCTGTAACTTTCTTGTATTCAGGGTCTTAATATGTTTCATCTCGTTATCTCCTTTCGAAAAAATACCTCTAGTTAGTATAACACATAGTCTTTCATAAGAAAAGCACTTTTTTTCAACTGAGCATTCCTCCCACAGTTCCCGAAGCAGTGCATAAAATCAGTGTTGTAAGGATGTGCTGCATTCCGGAATCCAGTCCCTTTTTCAATATCAGGGACACAATGAGCAGCACTGCAAAATATAATAGCCCCATCACGGCTCCCCACAGATATTTCCGGCTCTTCTTAATCTTTCCAATGATGAAGCCGCCGACAAATCCCACTACAATATAGCTTATGATAATGCTGATATTTACCGCAGCTTCGCTTAATTCCATTTTATATAAGACTGCCGCCAGAATAAAAAGCAGTATTCCCGTCAGAATATACATGACCAGCAACACTTTGCCCATTGTCGTAAAAAGATTTCCTTTTCCTGCCACCTTCTCTTTTCCCATATATCCTCCATCCATCTTCGTACCTTGCGCCTGCATCCGTAACTTATTTTTTATATCATGTTCCGGATACAGTTTCGCTTTGTACTATATATGAAAAAAAGATTTATATTATGTATAAAAATGTCTCCTGCCGCTTAACTTTCCAATCACGAATAAAAATACCAAAAATGTCGGAATATTTTTCCATCCTGATTTATCTTCTCTGTTTCCTGAAAGCCAAGTTTATGAAGCAGTCCCAACGATGCTTCATTCCCCGGCTCCACCAGACAGTCAATTCTTCGAAAATCAAGATTGCTTTTTGCCCACGCCATGATTGCCTGACAGACCTCATATGCATAACCCTGCCTCTGGTATTCCGGTGCAATGACATAACCCATCTCAATAATTTCTTCTTCTCCCAGCATGCGATAGTCGATTCCGGCTCTTCCTATCAGCCGGTTGGTACCTTTTTCCTTTGCCAGCCACATGCCATATCCATAGTAGCCATACATATTTTCAATATATGCTCTCTGGTACTCCTCCTCTTCCTGCCTTTCGTAAAGGGGCTCGATATAATCGGTGATTCCCTTCTTATTATATAAATCAAATAAATCGTCCATGTCATCTAACGTAATCTCTCTCAGATAACACCGCTTTGTCTCTAATATCCGCCACGGCAGGTGATGCTTCCGCTGAAATGTCCGAAGTAAAAATTCTGTGTCCACTTCTTCCAGTCCAAGAAGCAGTATATCCACATTGCTTAAAGGCATCTGTTTTGAAAAATCCGGTACTTCATATCCTATAACGGTAAGCTGGTCTGAGTCAGAATCTGCATCCTTTTTCGCCCATGCCACTTCTTCCGGTTCTGTTGCAAGCAGCATACATTCCTCCGGCTTTACATGATGTCCGCTCAGGAAAAATGTGATATCTTTTTCCAAATCAGCATCTGTAAAAAGAAGTTCCACTTTTTTCTGCTCTGACAGTTCTTTTTGCAGGCGGCTTAATGCATGTTTCTCTTCTTCAGAAAGTTTTTCTTCTAATGTTTCTTTTCGTATGATACAGTTCCAGTTTACAGTATTCCAGTGACACATATTTCCTTCTCTCTTTCTTTACAAAAAAGCCTTTTTCCGCTATAGTAGAACTACATTCTGTTATGCAGGATGAATTCAATGAACAGAAATGAGGTATCTTACAATGGCTCAGAATCCTATTATTACATTTGAAATGGAAAACGGAGATATTATGAAAGCGGAATTATATCCGCAGGTTGCTCCTAACACAGTAAATAACTTTATCAGCCTTGTCAACAAGGGATTTTATGATGGACTTATCTTCCATCGTGTCATCAACGGTTTTATGATTCAGGGTGGTGACCCGGAAGGAACCGGAATGGGCGGTCCAGGATATGGTATCAAGGGTGAATTTGCACAGAACGGCTTTGCCAATGACTTAAAGCATTCTGCAGGCGTTCTTTCCATGGCTCGTTCCATGATGCCAAACTCTGCCGGCTCCCAGTTCTTTATCATGCATAAGGATGCTCCACACTTAGATGGTGCT
>ERZ780033.606-NODE-606-length-12339-cov-7.51018_pt1 | contig 12339 bp, 10 predicted proteins | sample MGYA00511024_ERZ780033 | MGnify/ENA primary metagenome ERZ780033 (study PRJEB29588, sample SAMEA2157043) | human gut metagenome | biome: human gut; feature: human-associated habitat; material: faeces | place: Denmark | collected 2008/2010 ... | reverse complement strand
CGCTCAGGAGAAGTGTTTCATTCTCGAAAGCGGATGCAAAGGTATAGCTTTTTTCAACACAAACCAAACATTTCAACAAAAAAGTTGAAAATATTTTTCACCTATTGATTTATATCAACCAAAATGATGACCCTGAGGACTATATACATTATTATAATATATACCCCACAGACCGACATTTACACATTCATCAAAGATGTAGAAGAAGTCATGATACATGTGACCGCCGCCAATCTATTCCGATGCAGACTGACGGCGGTCACATGTGGAATTGCCATAGACCGAAGACTACTCGAGCATGATTACCTGCGCAGAGCTGTTATCCATATCGGGCATAGTCCGCCCCACTGGCGCCCCGATATACGTTGGGTCAGCAATCACGAAACGCCGACCACCGACCACTACATAGTCACCCGGCACCGCGCGGTCGAAGCCGACGGCGCAAGCCAGATGGTTGGGGTAATACACCAGTATGCACTTCAATCCGAGCAAATCGCGCACCATACGAGTAAACAAAATCGCACGGTCTTCGCAGTCACAATAAGGATAATAGAGCGTCTCTTCGGCAAAGAAGGCACGGTCGCCACCCCAGACCTTGTCATCATATTCATACACCAGCCCCGTCTGCACCCAGTCTATGAGCATATTGGCCGCCTCAATCTGAGATTTGCCAGAAATGAGCTGCCGCATCTTGCCATACAGCTGGGATTTCACATTCTCAGCCATAGGCGTATTAGCATACATCGCCCAGCGCGTAAGTGGATTGTCGTCTATCGCCGAGGTGGGATAGACATCATAGAAATCTATCAGATTGCGGTTTACCCTTACCTGCGCCTCCACCGAGGGATAACGCTTGGACCGTATGGTGCGGTTGTCGCTGAAATTGTTGGCCAGAGACATCGCCGAAGGGATATAGAGCGACAGAGGCTGCTCTTCGGGGAAAGCCGCCCCACATATACGCAACCGCGTACTGGCCGTTTCTCCCTTGTCCACAAGCGGATAGAAATAATTACCATCGATGCGGAAGAAAGCGTGGTCATAAATCTGATGACGGCTACCAAACAGAAGATAGAGACGTTGACCGTTGCTCCCCAACCTCATTTGATAACCACTCTGACAATAGACCCAAGCCAGGAAGAGGGTCGAGGCATTGGCGTCGCCACCATAGTAGCTCTCGCTCATTTTGCGGAGCATGAGCAGATAAGCCCAATCGCAGAGCTGATGACGCATACGCAGTCCGAGGCAATCGCGGATGAGATGGTCAAAGCCGCCTTCCGAGAGCATAGTCCATCCTTTGCTCACCTCCTTCTCTGACACACCGCCCTTCAAGACGGCACCGATATCAGGACGCAGGGCAGGCATCCGCACACGGCCTTCTGTTCCGAAGAAGGTAAAGGAAAGTTGCTGTTCATTCTCCACCGTTCCCTCATAGATGGGAGCCACAGGCTTGGGCTGAGCCCCTTGAGGCACAGGAGCTATCACCGTATCCACCTTGACAGGCATAGGTTTCACCGGCTTGTCCACATCTCCTTGCGGCATTACCACGGGCTTCACCTCACGCTCTTTGGGACGTGGCACCACGGGACCTGCCTCATACGACAGCCAGGCTTGTTTCAGGAAAGCAGCATAATCATCATTGCAAGCCCGACGGAAGTCTACATACCCTTGCCGAGCCTGTTTCTTAAACTGCTCATACCCTTGCCGAGCCTTGTTTGTCGTCTGCCCCAGACAGTTTACTGCCATCAGCAGCGACACGCAGAACATCATTTGCCTCACCATGATTGTCTCCTTTATACAATGGTTATTTCAATGTCCAATTACGCCACTTGTCATAGACAGCAGCCGACGGAGAACTGGTAGGAGTCTGCCGCTTGCCATTTACCACCAGCGACTTCTTCACCACATTGTCCTTGACATAGTCAAACAGGCTGCCCAAATTTGCCGAACCTTTACTCTCCTTCAGTTTCTTAAGAAGATAATACGTAAACATACCATGATGCTGCCCATTCAAGGGATAGGCAGTCTCGTCTCCCTGAGCGGCAGACAGTACGACCATGTTTCCCTTAGACTCGCTGCCCTTGGCCTTGATTGCCACACCACGGGCCGACGCCAGCATGCCATCTCCACGCAACGAGCCGGAGAAGCAGGCATCCATCAGCACCACCACCTGAGACAGGGACATTGCTCCCAATGCGGCATAGAAATCATTCAGATTGTAGCAGGTTGTCAAATCCGAACCATAACCATCTACCGGCAAGAGGTAAGCGTCTCCCGAAGCCTCGTCGGGCAGTCCGTGTCCTGCATAGTAGACGACAAGTTTAGCCCCACCCTTGTATGCTTCAGCGATTTGACGCATCAGATTGAGTTCACGCTTGATATTGATATAGGTAGCATTGTTTACCAGATGGATATTGGTCTTGGGCATACCCAGAGTCTTCATGCAATAGTCTGCAAATACCTTTCCGTCATTGATAGCATTGGGCACAGGTGCCACATTCTGATAGGCTTCATTGGCGATGATGAGCGCAAAAGTATTCTCGTTGACCGCACCAGTCGAGGGGATGCCGGTATCTACATCCGACTTGGGCACCACTGGCTTTGGCGTCGTGGGCTTGGGTTGTTCTGGCTTTGGCGTAGGAGCCGTCTGCTGTACGATAGTAATATGGTTTACCGTCTGCCCTGTGCCTCCACTACTGGCGGCGGGCTGCTGCCTTACCGTTCCTCCCTGTTTCGGACTGAGCGCATAATTGGCTATGTTCCGTTGCGCCCCATTATATGCCTCGGCGATATCAGGCAGCAGACATTGGCCGCCTTTCTTCTGATAGCGCTCCATCCATTCGTTATATCTGCCATCATCCTGACTTACCACAATACCATTTTGGTAAAACGAAGCCAAGCGCAACATGGCATCAGGCAGACCGCGTTCGGCTGCACGGCGATAGAGACGGAACGCATCCGTAAGCGCTTTATCACAAGCCACACCATTCTCATAACACCAGCCCAGATAGTACTGGGCAGCCATGTCATTGGAAGCGGCAAGCCGTTTGAACTCATCAAAAGCATACTGGACATAACCGCTGCGCATCGACTCGAGCGCAGCCTTACTCTGCACATCCATACTCTGCGCCGACACCGTCTGCACGCACCATATTAATATAAGGAACAATAAGCGCATCATGACATACAATGCTAAAACAACTGCCACTCCCCTCATTCATTCGGGCAGAGTGGCAGTCGCGGTTTATACTATTTCTTTTCTTGCTTAGTATCCTGAAGTCTACCTACGTAAGTCATCTTACCCCAATCGCTTGTAGCACCATCAAAGTGGATGACTTTCTTATAGCTGGTCTCTGACAGGGGCACGAGCAGCGTAGCTCCATAGGTAAATATGGCGCCGATAATACGACCGATACCAACCTTTCCCTGCTTCGACACATTGGTACTGCTCAGTCTGAATGTTCCCTTCTTGAAGTTGCCTTCCCAGTCACACACGATGATGGGTGAGCGGTCTTCGTCAAACTCAAAGGGAGAGTTGGCCATCACGTGAAGAACGGCTGGTTTGGTCTCCTTGACGCCAAACCCGCGCTTGTCTTTCTTGGTCAGGTCGTCGGGCATTTCCACATAGTAGGGCGAGAAGATGATGTCACTCACCCAAGCAGACAGGGCCACACTTGTCCATTCCTCGGAACGCTTGTTGAAGGCATAGGCAATAGAGGCACCGATATTGTTGATACTCTCGTCTTCGGTGAGGTGACGGCTTACAGTACCTTTGTATTCCTCACGTTTGGGGTCGGCTTTCTTCGACTCGTCCAGCAAATCGGCAATGAGATTAAACAGTCGCTTGTCATACTCGGTGAATTCTCCGGCAGGAGTTTCCGAGGTACTGTAATTACCCAGAATACCCGTTGCCATGTTACAGATGAAAGTATCATTCTGCTTGCCGCCAGTAGATGGCGGGATGGTAATAAACTCATCTATCGACGTAGTCTTGCCTTTCTTCGAGGCGTGGCGCTCGTCCTGTTTCTTGTCAAACAGAGGGAACGACGAACCATTATGCACCATGAAGCATTGAGACAAGTCGATGAAGATGGTCTTCTTGGTCTTGTTCTTGGCCCATAGCTGCTCGTTGTAAATCTCCAGTCGTATATTGTCATCTTCAAACACACTGTTGGCCTGAGAATAGGCAAATATCAGCGCATTGCGATAAGAAGTCTTGGTTTTTCCATACATGTTGCTCACACAGAGGGAGACAAAAAAGAATAAAAGCAATACCTTTTTCATAATTAGTTAATTTTTAATGGTTAATGATTTATTGATGATTTGAATATTTTTGTCTTTGATGCGCATTTCAGCCAGCCACTTGTTGAAGTGGTCAATGCTCATGGCTCGCGGAAGCAGTCCCTCACTCGCCGAGGTATTGGCCTTGGCCAGTTCGCCAGAACTGAATATCACGACCATTTCGTTCTGCTCCATTTTCTTGTCAGTAGTGAGCGTATATTCATCCACCACTTGCCGCTCTTCGGCTGCCACACTCTTGGCAGAAAAGAACAGATACTCCCTACCCTGCTCTATAGGCTGGGCCATATCCGCCTGCTGCGAATAGGGCAAGAGACAGTAGACTTGGCGTGCGGTATAGTCGACGAGATAGACCAGCAGACTGCCGCTTACGGGCGACTGGAAGTGGAGATACATATCGTCGCCATTGCGGAAGTCGTCGCTCTCGTATTTGAGTTCGGTGCCATTGCGCAGTATATTGACAGCGAGGTCTATCTTGGGGCCAGACAACTTGCGTATGCGCCCTTTGACCTTCACATTGACGATGAGCATCCCCTGTTCATAGTTTATCGCATATTGGGGCTCACCGATGGTTTCTATCCACTCGCCATTGACGTCACTACGACCAATCGATGAGAAATGGGTATCACTCTTTCCGTTTTCATTGGTCACCAGGGTAGAGTTGCTCTGCCCTATGAGAGTGCCAAATTCGTCGGCGATAGCCTGGACCTTTGCCCTTTCGAGCGCCGTGGTCTTGGCCTGCTCCACCGTCACATTCTCGGGCACGTGATAGGTGTACGACGCTACCACCGTGACGGTTTTCTGCGCCCAAACCACACTCGCCACGAGACAGCATAGAGTTACAACCCAACTACGCATACGCTACCAACCCAGCAGTTCGTCCAACTTCTTGTGCAGGTCGTCGCCCTTCTTTTCCAGTTCCTGGCGCACGGCCTTTTTGGCAGCCTGCTTTGCCATCTCCGCATTATAGGCGATGCGCAGCGACACCTCCTTGTTCTTGTTGCCCAGCACGCGATACATCTCTACCACGGTGAGCACGCGGCCTATACTCTGGGAGATAAGGTTCTTGGCTGCACTGATGGTCTGGGTCACTGAGGCAGCCTCTTCAGCCGCCAGTTGCTTGTTGCTTACGGTGTTTTCTATCAGGGCGGTCACCTCAGTCTGTATCTGTCCAGCCAGGCTCTGCTTGGCCAGTTCCATAGCCTGCAGGCGGGCAGCGTCATAGTTTTCGCCGATACTCATAGCCTCACCCATGAGATACTTGGGAAACATATTCTCATCATACTCCATCTGCATGAGGTACGACTTGTCCAATTGTTTTTCCAATGGCAGAGCACCGGGCGTGGTTGTCCATCCCTCCTTTGCCAAGCGTTTGGCTTCCTTGCGGGCTGTCTTCGTGGCCTTCTCGCCGAGTTCAGCCTTCGAGGCTTTCTTGATTTCCTTGCGTTCCTTGATTTGCTCTTTCGTCAACTGGGCAAAAGATACGGTAAAAGTCATGACCAGTACCAGGGTCAATACAAATCTGATGGTTCTCATACGTTAAGTTTTTAATTGTACCAACGGCTCCCGATTGGCTTGGTTAAGATGTGACGGACATTAATTGTGTTATGTAGGGCAGATATACATCTGTAGCACGTAGAGCCTCACTCCGTGGAGTGAACGTGTGAAATGCAATATGCCAAGGGCGACCATTGTTAGCTCGTAATCGACATCGCCAGAGTTGGAGAGGTAATAGTTATAATCTCGTTAGTTGCAAAAGTAGCATTAAATTCTGAATAAATACTAAAAAACGGAAGATTTTTTGACCATCATCGTTATTTTTGTCAAAATCACGGTCAAGACCATCCATATCCATTGTCTTTCCACCGCCATCCACCTGTCCTTTATACTGGAGGAAGTGACGCATCTGTCCCTTTCTGCGCCATTCCTGCAGCCTGCGCTCCGCCCGCCTGTCATCCTTAGGTTGGCTGCAACCCATCTACACCTTATTATATATATAGTATCCCTGAATACGGTTGCCGACACCCTCTCTGCCGCCATCGCCATGCCGAAGGTGGCGAGGTCTGCGGCAGCGGTTGCCGTCTCGGTCGTGGAGGGCACTATTGTGGCAGGGGCAGAGGACGGCGGGGAGAGTGCGGGGGATATTATTATGGACATTTATGAGGCTGTTACAGTTTTTTTGGCTAATTTTGCAACTGATTAAAAGACAATATGATGACATTATATCCAAAACTTATCACCGACGCTTTGGCTACGGTGACTTACCCTGGTAACAAGAAAAACCTGATAGAGGCAGAGATGCTCGCCGACGATGTTCGCATCGACGGCATGAAGGTGAGTTTTACATTGATATTCCCCCGCGAGACCGACCCGTTCCTCAAATCGACCTTGAAGGCTGCCGAGGCAGCCATACACTACCACGTGGACAAGGCGGTAGAGGTCGAGATAAAGACCGAGTTCAAGTCGGCACCACGCCCCGAGGTGGGCAAACTGCTGCCTCAGGTGAAGAACGTGATAGCCGTAAGCTCGGGCAAAGGCGGCGTAGGCAAGTCGACCGTTTCTGCCAATCTCGCCATAGCCCTCGCCATCATGGGCTACAAGGTGGGTCTGCTCGATACCGACATCTTCGGTCCCTCCATGCCCAAGATGTTCGGCGTAGAGAGCGAGCGCCCCTATGCGGTAGAGAAGGACGGCCGCCAGCTCATCGAGCCCATCGAGAAGTATGGCGTAAAACTCCTGTCTATAGGTTTCTTCGTCAATCCCGACACCGCCACGCTGTGGCGCGGAGGCATGGCCACATCGGCACTGAAGCAGCTTATCGCCGACGCCGACTGGGGCGACCTTGATTTCTTTATCCTTGACACGCCTCCCGGCACATCCGACATCCACCTCACCCTGTTGCAGACGCTGAGCATCACCGGTGCCGTCATCGTATCGACGCCGCAGAATGTGGCTCTCGCCGATGCGCGCAAGGGCATCGACATGTACCGCAACGACAAAGTCAACGTGCCCATCCTCGGTCTGGTGGAGAATATGGCATGGTTCACTCCCGCCGAACTGCCCGAGAACCGCTACTACATCTTCGGCAAGGAGGGCTGCAAGCAGTTGGCCAAAGAGATGGGCTGTCCGTTGCTCGCCCAGATACCTCTGGTACAGAGCATCTGCGACAATGGCGACGCCGGTACTCCCGCAGTGCTCAACACCGAGAGCCAGACTGGCCAGGCGTTCCTCAACCTGGCTCAGGCGGTGGTGACAGTGACCAACCGACGCAACAAGGAGCTCCCCAAGACCCGCATCGTAGACATCAGCAAGAAGTAATCTACACCCCTATACAATACGACAATCCCTGTCTCTCCATCCGATGGATGCCAGAGACAGGGATTGTCATTTCTGCACTGCCGCAATTATCCTTCCTTACCCGACTGCTTGCGGCCTATTGCCTCCTTGGTCTTCTGCTTGAGCATTTCGAGGCGTTCATAGGCGTGGGTGTGGGTGTGGATAATCTGCAGACGATAGACCACGCAGGTGGCAAAGAAGTATATGGCCACCTGAACCCACAATGCCATATATTCGGTGGTGATGTCGTCGAGCGTGCCCCCCATGCTGTTGAGCGTGAGGAAGCCCCTCACACCGAAGGTCGACGGGAAGAGCAGCGACACGCCCTTCCACACGCCGGGGATATTGCTTACGGGCCAGCTGATGCCCGTCATGAAGAGCAGAGGTACCGAGGTGAACACCACCAGCAGCATCACATTTTCGCGATAGCGCACCAGACACGACAGCATCATGCCAAAGAAGATGCAAGCCAACAGATAGGGCACCATGAGGGCCAAAAGCGGACCGCCCTGTGCCATGGTGGTGAAGTGGAAGAATCGGGGAACGCAGAGGGTGATATAGGCACCCGCTACGGCATAAATCATGAAGTAGCACATCGCCTTTCCCAGCACAATACGGAAGATGCCGTTGTGATGGCTGGTAATGGGCACGAGGTCCTGATAGCGGTTGTTCTCGCGGGCGGTACCTGCCGCCAGACCGATGCCCAGGAGCAGCGACTGCTGGAGTATCAGCATGAGCACACCGGGCAGGATGGCGTTGCCATAACCACCCGTGGCATTGAAGATGGGCACCTCGTCGAAGTCGAGCGGACGGGTGGCTATCTCTTCATCGCGGGCGGTAAACGAGTTGGAGCCCGCTATCTGTATCTGGCTTCCCATCTCCATCGACACAGCCTGCGCCGACTGGAGTATAGCCTTGTAGGTGAGCATCAGACTCATGTCGCAGTACACGCCCACATGTGCCTGTTCGCCCCGATGCAGTTTCGTGGCGAAGTCTGATGGAAAATAGAGTATGCCGTGGGCCTTCTGGTGCCCCACCACCTCGCGCGCCTCCTCGAGGTTGTTGCAGTAGTAAGCCACGCGTACCCCCGAACAGGCATCGACCTTGCGCACAAACTCGCGGCTGTCGTGGCTGTGCGACAAGTCTACTATGGCTACGGGCACCTTGTTGACCACCTCGTTGTTGTATATCCATGAGTAGAGCAAAGGGTAGAACAAGGGCAGGAAGATGAAGAACAACAGCACGCCCTCGTCGGCAAATACCGATCGCATCTCCTTGGCCCAGATATGACACATGTCATAGATGCCTTGTTTGATTTGTGAGATAAGACTATGGTCTCCGTTCATAATCATTTAGGGTATATAGACATATTCCTGCATGGCCCTGCGCAGGTTGCGCACGGTAAACAGCGGCAGCAGCATGAACAGCACCAGAGCCGCGATGTTGATTGCGCAGTCGGCAAGGGGGAATGCGTTGAATATGCTTATTTTATATATCATGTAGTAGTGGCGCAGCGGGAAGAGCTGTGCCATGGCTTCTATCATCGAGTCCATGGCGAACACGGGATAGGTGGCTCCGCACACCGAGAAGCTCAGCACCGCCCACAGCGAGCAGATACTCATCGACATACGCAGCGACGGCATCAGTCCGAAGACAAACACGCCGAAGCACTGGCTTGCCACCACCGAGAGGAAGCCATCGAGCAGTATCGGCACCACGCCTCCGGGATGGGGGAAGTCCAATATATAATAGATGTAGAAGTCAAACCCATAGAACACCGTCAGAAAGACGAGCGTATGGGGCAGCAGCTTGCCTGCCAGAGCCACCGGCATGCTGTTGCCCGCCATCTTGAGCCACTCGTGCGAACGCTTGAACTTGAGTTCGGTGCCGATGGAGTATGGGGTGATGAGGAATACAAACAACAGCAGCAGTCCGGGCACCATGATGGTCGAGAGATACACATTGTAGTTGGCCCAGGGGTTGCCTATCATGTGCATGTCGAGGGCTATGGGCTGCAGGAAAGCCTGTATCTCGCGCTCGGTCTTGCCCAGAGCCGACAACTTAGCCGAGCCTACCGCCGCCGAGCCCAGCGTGCAGATGGTCTTGAGGTCCTTGAAGAGCGTCGAGCCCGCCAGGAGCGTCACCTGGCTGTAGTAGAATGATATCTTGGGCTGGCGTGCCGACACCATGCCGTCGGTGGTACCCTTGGGGATGAGCAGAAAGGCATAGATGTCGCCCTCCTGCACCGCGCGGCGCGCATCGTTGATATTGGCATAGTGCGCCACCACCTTCGTGGTCTGAAAGGCATCGAGCCGGCGTATCAGCGCCCTCGTGGTGGCGGTATTGTCCTGGTCTACCACTCCCACCGGCATGTTTACAGGCTGTCCCTCGGTCATGAGTGAGGTGAAGAACACCACCACCAGCACCGGGAACACTACCATGCAGAACGCATAGATGGGATTGGAGCGCAGGATGCCACACTCGCGCAGGGCTATCCGATATATCTGCTTTATCATAGTGTCTGTGCCTCTCAGTCTTTACGGATAAGGCTCATACCCGGACGCAGGCCCTCAAACTTGCCCACTGGGCGAGCCTTGACTTCAAATGTCTTGAGGTCATACTGGCCGTTGGTCTTCGTGGCCTTCCACACGGCGTAGCTTCCCTGGTCGTGTATATAGTACACCTTGAGTTCTATGTCCTTGCCGAATGCCGGGCAGTAGGCGGTGAACGTGTCGCCAATCTTCATGCCGCCCAACTGGTCTTCGCGGATATTGAATGTGCCCCATACGTCGTTCATCATCGAGATGCTCATGATGGGCGAGCCCAGTCCCACGAGTTCTCCCACCTTGGGATATACCTCGCTCACCTCGCCCTCTACCTGTGCCACCTGCACCGTCTCGCGCAGCAGCGAGCTCACCACATCCACAGCGTTGCTGGCGGCCTGTGCGTTCATCGCAGCCACCTCGCGCTCCTGTTTGCGGGCTCCGTTCTTCGCCATTTCATACTGGCTCTCGGCAGCCTTTACCTGTGCCTCTGTCGCCTTGTACGCGGCAAAGGCTTCATCGCGCTTCTGTCCGCTTATGACGCCCTCGTTGTAGAGGTTCTGCATGCGGTTATAGGTTTTCTGGGCTATCTCGCTGGCAGCCTTGGCCTGCTGCATCAGCTGGTAGGCACCCTGTATCTGCTCCTGGCGTGCTCCGGCGTCGGTGAGGTCCTTGAGCGCCTTGGTCGCTTCACCTGTAGCCTCGACCACTCGCTTCTGGGCGTCCATCTCGGGCACCTCGAGTATGGCGAGTGTATCGCCTACATGCACAAAGTCGCCCTCCTTGACTCTGAGTTCTACCACGCGGCCGGGCAGTTTGCTCGACACCCTGTATTCAGACACTTCGACCTCGCCCTGGATAATCTCCGGTTCCTGGCCGAGGGTGAGATAGCCGATGAGGGCCACGATGACCACCACTGCCGTAAATCCTACGACGGCAAGCAGTATGTTGTTATGTTGTGTTTTAGCTGACATAATCGTTTCAGTTTAATATACCTAATGCTTTCTTTACGTTTACTTGCGACAGTTTGACGCCCACCTCGGCGTCTATCTTCTGCGACTGAGCCATCTGCCATGCGGTCTGTGCCGCCATGACATCGGTGACCTCCATCACGCCTTCCTTGAATCCCAGGTTGGCACATCTCAGATTTTCTTCGGCACTCTTCATGTTCTCGTTGGCCATGTGGAACCGCTTGAGCGACTCCTTGAGCTTGAACTGGCTCTGTGCCACCTGCAGATTGACCTTCTCGCGCACGTCGCTCAGCTCCATCACGGCTATGCTGGTGGCAGTCTTGGCGGCGCGTATCTTGTAGCTGCTTTCAAACCAGTTCCACACGGGTACCTGTACCAGTACGCCTACGTTCCATACGCCGGCAAACTTGCGCTCAAACCCGTTGAAGACATTGGGGTTGCTCACCATGTATCCGCCGGTAAGTGCCACATGGGGCAGAGCGGCGGCGCGGATGAGGCGGGTGCTCTGGCGGCTCAGTTCGATGGCGTTCTCGAGCATCTGTATCTCTGGACGCGCAGCATAGGTTGTGTCGGCTGCTTCATAGGTCTCTGTTACGACTGGGGCGAGTGTCTGCACGTTCTCGTCGGCGAGGGTTATCTCCCGATCCATGGGCAGACCGCAGAGCTGGCAGAGCATCATCTTGGCCAGCGACAGGCCGTCCTCGACCTGGGTGAGCTGCATGTCGGCCTCGTTGACCTTGACATCGACCTTGAGTCCGTCGGCCTTGGTAGCCACGCCCTCTCTAATCATCTTCTTCACATCCTCGCTGAGCTTCTTGACCAGGTCGCGATAGCTCTGGGCCAACTGCTCCTTCTGGCGCAGCGACACCACGAGCCAGTAGGCCTGGTCTATGTCGTAGAGGGTGGTCTGCCGACGCAGTTCGAGGTCGCTGGCAGCCATTTTCTCGCTGATGTCTGCCATCTTGTTGGCTGCGATGATGGCGCCACCCATAAAGATGGGCTGTCTCACCATGACGGCTCCCGACCAGATGTTCTTGGTGTCGGTGCGGAAGGCGTCGTTGACCGCCTGGCCCAGCTTGTTGCCAGCCTCAGCCAACTGTGGCGTGAGCTTGTTGAGCACGCCGCCCAACTGCTGTGCCAACTCGGGCGTGATGACGCCCTGCTGAACCAGCCCCGTTATCATCTGGGTGATA
>ERZ780033.596-NODE-596-length-12503-cov-6.51952_pt1 | contig 12503 bp, 9 predicted proteins | sample MGYA00511024_ERZ780033 | MGnify/ENA primary metagenome ERZ780033 (study PRJEB29588, sample SAMEA2157043) | human gut metagenome | biome: human gut; feature: human-associated habitat; material: faeces | place: Denmark | collected 2008/2010 ... | reverse complement strand
TGAGGGTATTATCCCCCCTGCCACAAAAACCAACATTGCGCTTCGCTCTCCACAAGGAGCAAAATTTGCAGTTGAAAGATTTCTCGCGAGCATGGATTGGAATGGTTGTGGCAACTATCGGAGAGAATGTGTCGCACACTGGACAAAACTCTTTGCTACCGATGAGGTTGTTTATACCGAACCCATCATTCAGAACTTCCTTTCGTTCATTAACTACATGTCTTGCAGCGCAGATACATACGTTTCACTCGGTGGCTCCAATGGTTGTGCTGACCAATTCACTAATTGGGACGGAACACAGAAGTTGGGGTTGGGAGCATCACCCAAAAAGAAATCACAAGGTTTATCCAGATAATGACAAAGAGAGGCGATTTGTAGCATTGGTTACTGCAAATCGCCTCAAATTACAGAAATGTGATGCCAGAAGTAAATATTTCCAATTATTTATTCTTTCGTCAGAATAACATTTCCTATTTTTGTGGTCAATATATTGACAATTCTATTAAAAGAAAGTCTATTGGTTTAATCTAACCTCTGAGCAAAAACATTGGAAGATAACACCAAACAGCCTTTAACGGCTAACGCTTCATTGAATAATGGGCAACCTACCGACACAGGCTCATCGTGTCCAAGTGCAAGACTTACCTCTTGTACGCCCTCCATCTCAAAGAACAAAGGTGGGGTGTCGGTAGAGAATGTGCCTGACGCAAACAGGCAATGGTTTGTTCTGCGAGTTTTGTATGGACGTATTATCAAGGCAAAAGCATTTGTAGAAGCAAAAGGATTTGAATGTTATGTTCCTATGCGATACAAAGAAGTGAAGAAACATGACAAGAAACGAATCATTACAGAACCACTTCTTCCCTCATTTCTATTTGTTCACGTCACAGCAGAACAAGTAGAAACTTTGATTCACGACAATAAAGTTGTGACAAATGAAAGAAGAGCCTTGCTCAGCTACTACTTTGACCACACAATCCATCGTCAAGACAATTCTTATTGCAATCCACCGCTCACAATCCAAAATGAAGCCATGAACAACTTTATCCGCCTCACTTCTATCAAGAATCCTCACATCATCCCAATCACTTCCGACAACATCCAGTTCAAACTGGGTGATAATGTCGTTGTAACAGAAGGTGAGTTCAAGGGTGTTCATGGAAGAGTGGCAAGAATTGCTGGGCAGCAGCGCGTGGTAGTAGAGCTGTTTGATGGGAGTTTTGTGGCTACGGCGTATGTGCCAAAGGAAGCGATGACTAAATCTGAAACTTTATTAAATAAAAGCAAAATATGAGTCAAAAAGATAAATACAAGCAAATATTTTCCGAAAAGAATACATACTTTTCATCTCTTGTTTCTCAAAAAACATATTGGACTATTGAAGAAATATTGAGCATTTCTAAAGACTTGTTAGTTCCTTTTAAAAGTCTAAGGGAAGGTGACATAGAACCATCTATCGAAGTTTCCATGTTATATGATACAGTCTATCTACTACCATATAAATTAGAATGCTACAAATCTGTAGTCAATGCCTTATACAAAAATGGGGGTATGGCTTGCGATGATTTAACGATAAATGTTTTCAATGCTGATTGCGGGATTGACTCTATTGCTCTTGTTAGTGCATTGACAAATAAAGGTTATAAAATCGAGAATATCAAAACAATTCGCTTATTTTCTTCTAATAAGGAGAAACTTAAACGTGCTGTGTTGCTTCATAACAAGTTATATGCTTCTATTTCATTAGAAGCATATAACTTTGATATAAAAGAAATAAACGATGAATGTATGTGTAATTCATTGTTCACAATCAACCTATTTGCTCACACCTTTAATCTTGCTAAGGATATTCATAAAGAAATCTCTCGTATTATTATTAGTTCGCACTATATTTACTCCCATTCAATATTCTTTGAAAACATTTCTTCCAATAGAATGCCGCAAGTTTCAGATCTTGATTGTAACTTCTATTGGCAAGATTTAAATAATTGTCGTTTTTACAAGAATGATTCGCGTAATTTTTCATTTGACTCTATGCATCCTATTGAGGGTGAAAGATATTATGCAAAATATGCTATTTTTTCAAACTTATCGTTTGAAACATTAGATAATAAACACGAATATCAAATCGTGTTAAGCAATTTATGTCCTGGTGTACCAATCAATACACTGTTTAACCAAAAAAGAACTTCTTTATTTTTTGAGCGACCATTCCAAAACAAAAAGCAATGCAATGACGTTGACAATACGAACGTTGTGATACGAGACATAGATTATAATAGAGTATGGGACGATACTAAGATTGATTACACACTAAGGAAAATTATTGAGGATTTCCCCCAATATTCTATTAGCGAAGGATTGGATAATAATGAGGAATGGGCACACAAAGTTATTGCTTACTACCTTAATGCTGCAGAAAATGGGAACACACAATGTTATAATAATATTGGGGTTCTTAAATCTCTCTGCAATTGTTTGAGTGATGACTCTAATGATATTAATTCCGAACGGAATAAAGAGATTGTTAACTTCTTTACATTAGCGTCCAAAGGTGGAGATGTGAACGCAATGATAAACCTTGCTTCACTATATATGCTTTTTAAAGATTATACGAATGCTCTTAACTATTATAAGATGGCTTCTGATAATGGAGAGTCAGCAGGGTCATATTCTATGGGTATTGTTTACCACTTTGGATTGTATGGTAACCCAAAGAACGAAGATTTAGCTATAGAATATTATAAAAAGGGTATTGAACAAAACCTAAAAGAGACAGAGACAGACATTTCAAATTGCACATCTATCAGTAAATGCTGTCTTAATCTAATAATTTTGATGTATAAAAAAGATTATATTTTGCGCGATATAACGAAAGAATATAACAAAATCAAGAAAGCATCATCCGAACTCACTTATGCTTATACTGTAATAAGTAATAACCTTTCCAATAAAGCAAAAGATTTCTTCAAAATATTAAAGCTTAAATCAACAGACAAGGATGAACCAGCTTTTGTTACTTACAATCGCATTTGCGCCCTCTATACAGGGATAAGGAACGGCAATGATAACTTAAAGTCAAATAAAACATTAGCTTTAGAACAACTTAAAGAATTAGTAAAAACAAAATGCCCTAATTGGCCTGATTGGGAAAAATATGTTTGGTCCACATTGGCTTTATGGACAAACGAAGCTAAAGGAAATTCTGTCACATATTCTACATATTGGATAAAAGCGAGCAACGCAAATCCTACAAATTCTTGTGCTTATCGAACAAATATGGCTTTATTTAGTCAATTGGATGAAGAAGAAATTGTGGCTATATGGCATAAATATGCTTATGGTAATGGCTGTGAAATATGCCATGAATGTTCTTCATACGATAAAAAATCAAGATGCTGTCCAAAAGCTCAATTTACATGGGCACGTAAATATGAGAAAGACAAAGCTGTAGCTAAGTTCCTTATGGAGGCCGCTATGCGTCAAGGTTACAATGCTGCACTCCAATATTTAGCTGTTGACAGAGTTAAAGATGAGCTTTTACCCAATGCGGAAATACCTCCTCTTGACAACTTCTTTTTTAATCGGGGGATTGTTCCATCTGCTTATAGACAAATTATACCTGAATTTACTTCAGATAGTCGTTATAAACTTCTGTGCCGTGCAGCTGATGGTGGAAGTAGAAAGGCAGCATCTTTGTTAAGAGAAATTTCAAAATTGAGAAATAATAATTTTGAAAACATTTATTGGTCAGCACTCACAGCAAATATTAAAGAACAAATTTCGATTCTTCAAAAGATTACTAATAAGGACTTTGCTAATGGCTTTTTTAGGCCAAGTAGCCTTGCAGAACAAGATCTTATTACAATATCTAATAAACGGGCCGAACAATTCATTGGAGAGAAAGAAGATGCTTTTGCTTTCTTAAAAATGTTAGCAGAATTTTATATTCGTGGTGAAATGTATTCTAAGGCTGTTGAACTTTACAAGATTGCAGCAAGCAAAGGCTTTGATGTAAACAAACGTATTAATGAACTTGAAGAAGAAATTGAACGAATAAATAGGGAGCATTCTTACGACCACGATTATGACTATTATGAAGAGCCTGATTATGCACAAGACACTTGGGATGCAATGACAGATGGAATGTATGGCGATATGCCTGAAGGCTTTGATGGAGACTACAGTTTCTTGGGATACTAATTCGCATTGAAGGCTCACGTAATGGAGGAGAATGGAAAGTTGTTGAATAGTTTTTAAGCTTATATGATACGAAAGTATGACACGAATGAAGATGTTTTGGTAGTAAAAAAATCAGACTATCAAAATAACTCGATTGGAGATGGATATTTTCTTGTTCCTAAAGACGAGTGGCAGATGAAGGATGATGGCATTAGTGTTTTCCATCTCTATCTTGCCAAAGTTGTGGATGACCGAATAGATTATTATTTGGTAAATGGAAAGTATGTTGTCATCCTTGAAGAACTTCCTCTGTTGAAAAGAGATGATTATATAGAAATTTAGATGCATACGACTATGGAGCATAAAACAATTGACAGATTTAGAGGTTGCCTTTATGGTCAAGCCATAGGCGATGCACTCGGATTGGGGACGGAATTCATGACAGAGGAGGATATCGCTTGGAAATATCCTTATGGACTACAACACTACAAGCAGATATTCCAAGGCAGACATCGGAAACGATGGGAGATTGGCGACTGGACGGACGATACCGACATGATGCTCTGTATTGCTGATGCGGTCATTGAAGACAAGGGTGTTAATTTTCACAACATCGCCCGACACTTCAAAGACTGGGCCAATGGCACGCCTATGGGTATTGGAGAAAATACCTATAAGGTGCTGATGATTGGCGACTATGTGGAGCATCCGTTTGATGTATCCCACAAGGTATGGGAAATGAGCAAGTATCAGTCCGCAGCAAATGGTGGGCTGATGCGTACCTCAGTCGTCGGCCTTTTTCCAAAAGAAGTAAGGACTTGTGCAGAAAATATTTGTCGGCTCACCCATTACGATCCAAGATGTGTCGGCTCATGCGTAATAGTGTCCGAACTTATACACGCATTGGTTTATGGTATGCAACCACAGACATTATTTCAAATAAAAAGTTTGGCACAGTTATATGATGCAGAAATCTGCGAATACGTGGACAAAGCGTGGTGTGAATCAGATGTTAAGAATTTGGTAGACTATGACCACATGGGCTATACTTTAGTTACATTATCAGTGGCTCTTTGGGCTTACTGGCATACGACTTCATTTGTTGATGGGCTTCTTGCTGTGGTGAATGCAGGAGGCGATGCAGATACAAATGCGGCAGTGGCGTGTGCAGTACTTGGAGCAAAATATGGCTACTGCTCCATTCCCAACGAATATATTGAAGGCCTTTTATATAAAGAGTCCTTGGACAAAACGACAGATAGCCTTTTGAACATTTGTATAAAATAAACAATATGGCACTAGCAATTAACATAGAAGATCTGCTGAACAAGCAGAAAATAGAATCTAACCGCATTGAGTTCAAGAAAGGTTGGAACCCAGGAAGTATATATCACAGTATATGCGCTTTCGCCAATGACTTTGATGACCTTGGCGGTGGATATATCATTGTAGGTGTAGATACCGATGATAAGACAGGCATGGCAATACGACCTGTAGAAGGCGTGCCAATGGAAAAGATAGATAACATTTTGCAAGAGATGGTGGGCTACAACAACAAAATGGCTCCATACTACTTGCCTCGCACTTCTGTAGAGAAGGTAGATGGAAAACAGTTGATAGTTATATGGTGTCCTGCTGGCAGTTACCGTCCATATTCTGTGCCTGTAAACGTAACAGCGAAAGGGACAAAAGAATATTTCTACATTCGCAGTGGCACAAGTAGTATTGATGCAAGAGGTGAAGCTCTCGTTGAATTGAGAGAGTTGGCTAATCGTGTGCCTTTTGACGAACGAGGTAACAGCGACATCCTATTGGAAGATATCTCTTTGGTGCTTCTTCGTGATTATCTTGTTAAGGTGGGTAGCAAACTGGCTGATGATGTGATAACAACACCGCTTTCTGCTATACTTGATCAAATGGAATTATACACAGGGCCTAAGGAGAATCGTTTGCTCCGTAATGTGGCAGCCATGATGTTCTGCGAGAATCCAAGCAAGTTCTTCCCTTACACTCAGATTGATGTAGTGACATTCCCTAACGGAAAGATGAATGATCCAAACAATTTCACAGAAGTTACATTCAAAGGCAGTGTTCCGCAGATGATAAAACAGACAATGGATTACATCAAGAGCAATGTACTCAAAGAGCATGTGCGTAAGATTTCCGGTAGGCAGGAGGCAGAACGTTTTTGGAACTATCCATACGATGCTATTGAGGAAGCAGTTGTAAACTCTGTATATCACAGAGATTTCTTGCAGCATGAACCAATAGAGATTACCATTGAACCAAGCGGAATCTCTATACTCAATTGTCCTGGACCTGACAGAAGCATCTCCAAGGAGGATATAGAAAAGGGCGATATGCTAAAAAGCCGTCGCTATCGCAACCGTCGTTTGGGTGATTTCTTAAAAGAACTTGACCTTACAGAGGGTCGCTCAACTGGTGTTCCAACAATACAAACAAAGTTAGCAGAGAATGGTTCACCACGTGCCATCTTTGAAACTACAGATGACCGCTTGACGTTCTTGGTTACTATTCCTGTTCATGAAGGATGTAATGAAAGTTCGGAAACGAAAAGTAACATTTCGGAAACAGACATACTTGGTTCGGAAAGAGGTTCGGAAACAAAAACGAAAAGTTCGGAAAGAAGTTCGGAAACAAAGGACTTGATTATAGATATTATAAAACAAGACCCACATATAACAGCCGCTGAAATCGCAATGCAATTGAATATGTCTTCACGAGGAGTTGAGAAGCAAATACGTAAACTTCGTGAATTAGGTAGAATAAAACGAACTGGTGGTAGATTTGGAGGCTATTGGGAAATCGTAATATTAGATAAAGAATAAAACGGATGTGTTATTAGGAAACAAGATAAGGTCTCTTAGAGACGAACAAGGAATATTGCAGCGCCAAGTAGCTGCATATTTAGAAATAGACACACCCATGTTCAGTAAGATTGAACGTGGGGATAGACGAGCAAAGGGAAGCCAAGTAATTCAAATGGCAACATACTTTAAAGTGGATGAAAAGGAAATGCTCACCCTTTGGCTTGCTGATAAAATTCTAAGCGATTTAGAGGGTGAAGAGGATTTGAAACTTACAGCCATTGAAACAGCAAAAGATGCGTTAATGGATGTTAATTGCTAATTTGCAGCAAATAATTCATCTTCTAAACAACGCAAGATTGGTTTCTTGCATACAATGGGAACTTTATGGTATCATTTATGCTTAATACCACAAAGTTTCTTTTGATTTACAGATACTTATAAAATATATACTGGTTCAAGGGTGAGAATAAATACTTTATAGGCTGTTAGTTGCATAAAACAGATTTTTTAGTCTAATTATGCCACTGTAATAACCGAAAACATCAGCCAATATGTCAAATCTATAGTGCATGATACAAGAAACCCTGGGCTGGGGAATCGCAACACTTACAGGGTAGCCATGATATGTACCCTCCAACCGGCACTTACAGTGTAGTTAAGATATGTACCGTGTAACTTCTGCTTTATCTTGATGTTTCTTGAGCTCCGCTCGTTGGCATTGGAAACACGGGCTGTCGGCGCTACGGATAAACCTCTATTTCCTGTTGCTTAGAGTGATGGCTAATGATATGAAGGCAAAGGTAATGCCCACGATGCATACGCCTAACCAGTTGGCTCGGTTCCATAAATATCCGGCACAGAATGTACCGAGTGAGCCACCTATAAAGTATGTGGTCATGAAGATGGTGTTGGCACGGTTGGAAGCATGCGGAATCTCTTGCAGGCATCCGCTTTGATTACTGAGTTGCTGACATTGCAAGCCTATGTCGACCAGAATGATGGCTGTGATGAGCCCTGCGTAGGTATCGCCGAAGAGCAAGGCTATTCCCCAGGCCATAATCTGCATGCCTGCTCCGAACAGACTGAATTTACGAATACCGAACTTAGGGACCTGTTTGCCTATGCCACTTGCCGCCACAGCACCCATGATGCCGCAGAGTCCGAGCATCCCTACCATGTCGCTTCCTGCCCTGAAAGGTGGCTGGGCAAGATGAAAGGCGAGGCATGACCATATGGCCATCATGCTGCCGAAACCAAAGGCGGCACGGATGGAGTAGATGCGTACCGAGGGATGGAGAATGATAATCTCTGCCATGGTGCTCATTAGACCTCTATAGGTACCGTCATAGTTGCGTTTCATCTCTGGCATCATCAATAGCATTACGCCCATGCAGATGAGCATCACGAAGGCGGCGATGATAAACATCTCGCGCCATCCCAGCCATTCGCCGATGTAGCCGCTAATCACTCGTGAGGTAAGGATGCCCGTCAGTAATCCGGATAGTACAAAGCCCATATTCCTGCTCTTGTTCTTGGGTGCAGAAAACTGTCCTGCTATCGGGATGAAGAACTGTGGAATCACGGAACAGGCTCCTATCAGCAACGAAGCTCCCCAGAGCATCCACACGTTTTGTGCCACTGCCATCACGATGGCCATCACGGCAGCGATGCTCATATTGAAGAGGATGAGTCTCTTGCGTGAAAACATGTCGCCCAGGGGAATGAGGAAGAATAGGCCAAGCGCATAGCCTATCTGCGTAATCACGGTGATGAGGTTGGCGCTCTGCTCGGTAATGCCTATGTCATGACGGATTAGTTCGAGCAACGGTTGGTTGTAGTAGCAGTTGGCTACTGTGAGTCCTGCGATGATGGCCATCATCAGGAGAATGTTGCGGGGAATACCTTGATTTTCTTTTAGCTGTATCATTTGGGTCTGTTTCTTATACCTTTGGGACTGCAAAAGTACTACAAAGTTCTTTAATTACATTGTTCTTAGCGTTTTTTTATCGCTGCCACGCTAAAGTGGCGGGATAATGCTCATAGGGCGGCTGGTATATAGAATGGAGTATGGTGAACCTTTGTCCATGAGTCATTTCTCTTTTGGCATCTTCCCTCTGTTTGTGTTTCGGCATAGTCTGCCATGTCTTCAATCTATCCCTGAGACAATCTGCTCAAAAGCGACACGGATATGAGCTGGAGTCTGATGACCGATTTGGGGGTCAACAAAAGAAACAGGGTTGCGGGAATGGAACCTGCAACCCTGAAGTGAGTGATTGCCGCACTGATGGTGCGGCGGGTGATAAGTGCGCTATATACCTTATTATATATAGCATTATCTCTTGGACAGAACTTCCTGCTCGTACTTCTGTACCTCGGTGATGTACTGCTCGGCTACAGGCACATTGTTCTTGAGGTTGAAGTAGTCGAATACGGCGCCGAATGGGAGGGTCTTCATCTCCTCGAGGAGGGCGAGACGCTCGAAGCCCTTGCCTTCGTCCTCGTACTTGCGCAGTGTGGCAAGCGGCTCAAGGAATGCCTGGAGCAGTGATTTCTGGGCTGCACGTACGCCGATGACGTAGGCACCGATGCGGTTGATGGATGCGTCGAAATAGTCGAGGCCGATGTGGGCACGGTCGAGGGCGTTGGCGCGCACAAGCTCGGTGAAGAGGTTGCGGGTGTTGTCGTCGAAGAGTGTCACGTGGTCGGAATCCCAGTGCATGGGGCGGCTCACGTGGAGCATCAGCTCGGGCACGAAGAGGAGGAGGCTGGATACCATATCGCTCACATTCTCGGTGGGCTCGTAGTGGCCGGTGTCAAGGGTGTAGATGGCGTTGTTCTTGGAGCAGTAGCCTGCGAAGAAGTCGTGTGAACCTACGGTGTAGGCTTCGAGACCGATGCCGAAGAGCTTGGCTTCGAGACAGGACTTCATGTGGGGCAGGTCTTCGGCGAGGATTTCGTCGAGGCTCTCTTTGAGAATCTGGCGGTAGCGATAGCGCTCTACGGTGAGGTCCTTGCTTCCGTCGTGAACCCAGATGTTCATGATACAGGGGGCGCCCTGTGCCTTACCCATGGCATCGGCGATGCGGCGGCAGCGCTTGGTGTGCTCAATCCAGAAGTCGCGGATGGCCTTGTCGGGATTGGCCAGCGAGAGGTCGCCACTCTTGGGGTGGGAGAAGCTGGTGGAGTTGAAGTCGAGCTTCAGGTTGTGCTCCTTTGCCCAGTCAATCCATCCCTGGAAGTGGGAAACTTCTACCTGGTCGCGGTCTACAAACTTGCCGCCGAACTCTCCGTAAATCTCGTGGAGGTTGAGGCGATGGTTGCCTGCGAGCAGGGTCTGTACTTTCTCTATATCCTGACGCAGCTCGTCGATGTTGCGTGCCTTGCCAGGGTAATTGCCTGTGGCCTGGATGCCACCGGTAAGAGCCGAGTTGCTCTCAAAGCCTGTCACATCGTCGGCTTGCCAGCAGTGAAGTGATATAGGGGTCTTCTCGAGTTCGGCGATGGCTTTGTCGGTGTCTATGCCAAATTCAGCGTAACGCGCCTTGGCGATGGCATAGTTCTGTTCAATGGTTTCTACTTTCATGATTTTGTTATTTTTTTGGTTCATATTTCTTAATCTCTACCGAGTTGGCGATGATATGGCGCATCTGCCAGATGTCATCCACCTCTCCGGCTGCTTTGGCCTGGAGCATCACGTTGCCCAAGGCTGTGCCCTCCTGTGGGCCTGCCAGTACGGTGATGCCGCAAGCGTCGGCGGTAAGCTGGTTGAGGAAGTCGTTCTTGGAGCCGCCTCCGATGATGTGGAGCACCTTGATGTCGGTCTCGCTGAACTCGCGCAGGTAGCCCAGCACCTCGCTGTAGCGTCGGGCGAGTGAGTCGAAGATGCAGCGGATAATCTGTCCGTGGGTTTCGGGCACGGGCATACCGTGGTCGCGGCAATACTGCTGTATGGTGGCTACCATGGAGTCGGGATTGGTGAAGCAGGGGTCGTCGGGGAAGATGAAACTCTCGTTGTCCTCTATCTCCCAGGCTTCCTTCTGCAGCTCGAGGTGTCCCAGATGGCGCAGCTCTGACCATTCCTGTCGGCAGCGCTCGTAGAGCCACATGCCGCAGATGTTCTTGAGGAAACGTGTGGTTCCGCCTACGCCGCCCTCGTTGGTGAAGTTGAGCTCGTAGCTGCGGTCGTTGATGATGGCTTTTTTGGACTCGATACCCATGAGGCTCCATGTGCCGCTGCTGAGGTAGGCAAACTCTTCGTCCTTGGCGGGCACAGCGGCTACGGCGCTGGCAGTGTCGTGTCCGGCTACGGCTATCACTGGCACGGAGCCGAGTCCGGTCTGCTTCTGCACGGCCTCGTTGATGGTGCCGATGATGGTGCCGGGGTGGGTGAGTGTGCCAAACTGTTCGCGCTTCAATCCTATGCTCTCAAGCAGTCGCTCGTCGAGGTCGCCCGTGGTGGGGTTGAGCATCTCTGAGGTCGAGGCGACGGTGTATTCGCAGATGGCGTTGCCGGTGAGCATGTAGCTCAGCGCGTCGGGCATGAAGAGTATCTTCTTGGCATTGCGCAGTGCCACGTTGCCCATCTCGCCCATGGTGTAGAGCTGGAAGAGGGAGTTGAAGTTCATGAACTGGATGCCGGTGCGCTGATATACTTCGGCGCGGCTAATCTTCTCTTCAAAGTAGCGCTCCATCATGCCCATGGTGTGTGGGTCGCGGTAGGCGAGTGGGTTGCGCAGAGGCTGGCCGTCGTCGCCAATGCATACGAAGTCGCATCCCCAGGTGTCGATACCTATGCTCGTGATCTCAATGCCACGCTCTGCGACGGTCTTGAGTCCCTTGATGATTTCATTATATAGGGCAAAGAGGTCCCAATAGAAAAAGCCATTGACATTGATTAGAGGATTGCCAAAACGGGTAATCTCCTCCAAAGCAACCTTGCCGTCTGCAAGGGTGCCTATGATAGTTCTTCCGCTGGTTGCGCCTAAGTCAACCGCAAAGAAACACTTTCTATTCTTCATGATTTGTGTAAGATTTTTAGTTTTTCTGCAAAGTTAACTGATTGTTGGCATTGCGCATCTTGTTTTTTGACCTTAATTCATAAGTTTTTGACAATATCTACACATTATTATATTATATATAGGCACGTGGGGGCTGGACGGACGCGCGGGAATGGTATCGGTGGTGCCCTGTTTGACGATTATGGGTGTCGGGGCGTGTCGTGGTGGTGGCTGCGGATGTGATGAGGGGCGAGAGGCGCCTTCGGGTGCTTTTCGCGGTTTTTCCCGCTCTTTTGGCGTGGGTGGGATATGACGCGAAGATCGGCTCTGGAGCCACTAAAATCGCGACAAAATGGGCGAAAATGGCCTCTTTTGTCAAAATATGCGAAAAAATTGCGTTTATTTTCAACTTTTTTGTTGAAATGTTTGGTTTGTGTAGAAAAAAGCTATACCTTTGCATCCGCTTTCGAGAATGAAACACTTCTCCTGAGCG
>ERZ780033.587-NODE-587-length-12683-cov-4.81937_pt1 | contig 12683 bp, 5 predicted proteins | sample MGYA00511024_ERZ780033 | MGnify/ENA primary metagenome ERZ780033 (study PRJEB29588, sample SAMEA2157043) | human gut metagenome | biome: human gut; feature: human-associated habitat; material: faeces | place: Denmark | collected 2008/2010 ... | reverse complement strand
ATGATTAAGCCCTAAATGATACCGGCAGCCTTCATCTTACCGTCTGTCACACCTGTGACTTCCACACCATATCCCAAATTCAATTGTCTCTTCAATTCCTGAGGAACTTCACGGAATGCTGCGCCCAAGATATCCATGCCCGCACTCTTCACCACTTTCGTTGTTCCCTGTGCATTCTTCAAGGTCATCTCGATATCCTTTTCTTTCTTGTCACGCAACACCTTGACGGTTACTTTGTCACCCGGACGGTGTTTAGCCAACCCCTCCTGCAACTCTGCAAAGTTCTTCACACGTTTTCCGTCAATACCGATAATGACATCATCTACTTCCAAGTTGCCGGCCGCAGAACCTCCCTCAATTATCTCAGCAATCAACACACCGTCGGTGGCGCCCAGTTCCTTCACCTTCTTCTTGATTTCTTCCGGCATCATCTGCTGGTCATCATTAATCGGAGTACCCTTGATGCCCAATACCGCACGCTGAACGGTTCCATATTCTTTCAAGTCGGCTATAACTTTCGTCATAATACTGGTTGGAATAGCAAACCCATAACCCGAATAAGCTCCTGTAGGTGAATAAAGTACGGAATTGATACCTACCAGTTCACCCCTTGCATTCACCAATGCACCACCACTGTTGCCTTGGTTGATCGCAGCATCTGTCTGGATGAAAGATTCCACACCATTATTATATACCCCTAAAGAACGGGCTTTGGCACTCACAATACCGGCTGTTACCGTAGAAGTCATATTAAAGGGATTACCCACAGCCAATACCCACTCACCTACTTTCAAAGCCTCCGAATTGCCCACGGGAATCGTAGGAAGCTCATCCGCTTCAATTTTAACCAACGCTAAATCCGTGCTGGGGTCTGTGCCGATTACACGTCCCTTGTATTCACGTCCGTCATTCAGTTTGACACTGATCACATCAGCATTATCGATTACATGGTTATTCGTTACAATATATCCATCTTTCGAGATGATCACTCCGGAACCGAATCCCACTCTTTCAGGAGTCTGCACCTGACGCTGCTGACCGCCGCCTCTGCCATTTCCAAAAATATCACCAAAGAAATCATAGAACGGATCACGAACGGTAACCGTCTGAGTCTTTGATTCTTGAGTTGACTTTATATGAACTACTGCATGCACTGAATTTTCCGCTGCCTGAGTCAAATCCACCGGTTGCATTTGAGTGGCGTCCAACGCGGCGAGTCTTGTATTCGGATTTTGTTGGAACACATCATTAAAAGCCACGCTTTTGTTTGGCTCGGGTTTCAACATAGAATAAGCCGTTACTCCTGCTACACCTGCGCTGACTGCTACAATTGCTGCTGCGCCTAGTACCATTTTAGTTGCTTGTTTCATAACTTAATATCTATTAATTTGTTAATTTCAAGTTTGGTTTAACATTTATGACGCTAATGTAATGACAAATATTGTACGGTTGTACCGTTTGTCAGAGTTTTTTTTCCTCTTTTAACACAGACAGATAAGCACTTAACAGGGGTTAACCGCAGAATCTGCCAAATTTGCATTCATTATCAATAGCTGACAGACAGCAAGATGACACAGGATGCAACTTGCCTCATAGATAGTTATGTCTTGCAGGAAATACTTGCCTCTCGCCGGAATGCATCCATATACCCCCCTATAAAAGAGCATGTCCGTGACCGGTCTTTCCAACTTTACTTTTTCAACTGGTTCAATACCCTTCCCGCACTATCCGAAAGAACGACAACAGCTCCTGCCAGAATAGCAATATCCTTAATGACCAGACGACCGGCGCCCGTCAGCAGAGGGAATCCCTGTTCGCCACTTCCCAAATCGGGGACCCACACCTCGGGCGTTGTTACAAGGAAAGACAAAGTGCCCAATGTCATGACAATAGCCAGTCCGGCCCCCACCAAACCGGTTTTCGGAGAGAAGATGCCTAAAAACGTCAAGATACCGATCCCCATAATCAAAATACCCAATCCATGAGAGAACCCATAAGTATTGTTCTCTTCATGCCACAGGTGCTTCGTTTCATCGAGTTCGCCTTCTTTCAGCTTATATTCTTTATATTCAGGAGCATCCTTAGTATAAAAGAAACTCATAAAGGGACTGTTCGCCACAAAAGGCACAATTCCTTCGGCTTCATAGTTCCAGAATTTCAGACCACCAATCCATACAAAAATTACAAGGATTGCCACACGGATAAGATTGATACCCAGTTTTTGGGCAGATGCTGCTATTGTTAAAAACGCAACAAACAGAGATTTTAATTTTGCCATCATTGCTTTCATTATTAAAAGATTTAACTTCCTGGTGCAAAGGTCGGTGGTTTTCCCCCTCCGGTAAATGGCAATTTCCCCATATAGGTTGGCAATTATTCCCGCTTCTCTCTTTTCCGGTATTCCGAAAGGCTCTCCTTGTTCATTTTCTTAAAGAAACGGCTGAACGTAGCCAAATCCTCAAATCCCAGAATCTCACTGATTTCTTTCGCACTCTTACCCGTATAAAGCAACAAGCGCTTGGCTTCCGCATCCACGCGTTCATGAATGACACGCAAAGGAGAAGAAAGTCCGTAAAGGGAAAAGAGATTAGAAATAGTCTTGGGAGAACGGCACAACATATCAGCATAATCCTGTACTTGCTTCTTCTCCTTAAAATGACTGTCAACCAGTACATAAAACTGACGAATCACATCAAACATGTTCTCACGTCCCGGGTCCACATCAAACTTTTCACGGGCTATGCGGGTACAAGTGATAATGAAACGTTTCAGAATAATACGCAACATTTCTTCCTGCAAGTTGTCTTGTATTCCACACTCCCCCCTGAAAATATCGACAATACTGTCAAGACAGGCCGACTGGGAAGGCGAAAGCTTCAAACGCATGACACGGGAAGAACCGTTAAACAGGAATCCGTTACAAGACACCTCGCTGTCATGCCTGTAAATACAATAAAAGTTACTATTGAATAAAAAAGTGAGGTATTCACCGCCCACTCCCCTTATCTGCACATGATGCAAAGGAGTAAGCGAAATCATTTCCTCTTTTTCCAGATGCATCACCACATGATCCACTTCCACATCCAACGTTCCATGCCGCACCCATATAAATTTATAAAGACTCCTGTCACGCTGCAAAAAGGAGTTTTCATGGAAACAGGAAGTCATTGCTATATTTCCATTCAATTTAGTACGTAAGTGATATTCCATAACTACTTCTGATTAAGTGATGTTCCCCTACTTTTTCAAAAATAAGATGACGGGATAAATATAAGACTATTCCTTTATATAAAAAAGAAATAGAACAAAAGAATGACTTCCCCTCCCACTCCCTTTATCAGCATTCGCGCCCCACTGCCATATCGGCCGGCAGGAATTCCCATCCAATCATCTCCCATTTGCCTATACGAAAACTTTCCATCCCGTCCTGTCTCTTTTAATATTTGTTAAACATTTCCATTTCTTCGTCCACTCATTAATTTAATAGTACATTTGTTGCATCACAAGCATCGTAGCTATATAATAAAAGAAGAGTAGGACATCAATAATGAACAGAAATCTTAAAAGAACGTGTGTAGCCCATATACAACGGTTACTGATATGTACCTGTATATTCACCCTCTTTGCAACCATCGGCAAAGCCTCCCATGTACAGGAAAACACCGAGACGGGGAACTATATTCTGATTCTGAACAGCTACAACGAATCCTCTCCCTGGAGCAACAGCATCACCACCCCCATTGTTCATAAAATAGCTGGAATAGAGAACATGGACGCTTACATAGAGCATCTGAATCTTTTTATGGTAGGCGACTCCACTAAAATCGAGAGATTCCCAGAAATTCTTTCCTCGAAATATGGTTCCACCCCTCCCCGCCTGCTGGTATTCATCGGGAGCATGAGCCTGATTTTCAGAGAAGAGATTCAATCTTTATGGGGTAAAGTACCTGCCATTGTATGCGGAGCCGACCCCTATGTGTACCATGAGAAATTCTACAGGCAGAGAGATACAGTCACCCCCGAAGAAAAGACACACATGAGCGAATTGGCAGAAGAGTTCAATTTCACCTACATGCACACCCCCATCTATCTGGAAGAAAACGTGCAACTGATGTGCAGGATGATTCCCGGTATGAAGAAACTGATTTTCCTGGGAGACGGCATCTACCCCAATCCGGAATATGACAAGCAACTGCGAGAGCTGATTAAAGACAAATACCCGCAAATGGATTACGAATACATCTCCTCGCGTACCAACAGTCTGCATCAGCTATATAATGCCGTACGTAAAACAGACAAGACCACAGGCATTCTGGTATCCACCTGGTTCACCGAATCGTTCACTTCAAGCAATTTTCTGATTAATGCCTACAGAAGTATCGCCAGCATCTCCGCCCCTTTGTTCACCATCCGCTATGCAGGTATGGATGACGGCGGCATGGTAGGAGGATACATGTATAATGACCAAATCTTTACCAGGCAATTACTGAAAACGATAGACGAGATACTACATGGGAAGAAAGCCAGCGACATACCTTTTTATGAACCCAACGAAGCACACCCCGCATTCAACTACACAAGACTGGTAAATAAAGGACTCGATCCCGACCTATGCCCTGGTGACACCGTCTTCTATGACAAACCGGCCAACTTTCTGAACAAATATAAATGGATCATCCTAAGTGTACTCATTGCTTTTATACTGATGGCCGTGACACAGCAAAAACGCATTCAAATGCTGAAAGCGCTGAGACGCGCCCAGCAAAATGAAATAGACACGAACACACAATATACCAATCTGATAGACAATATGCCTATCCTTTACATGAAGGAACAGGTAATATGGGATAAAGAAGGAAATATTATAGACAGCATCTATCGGGATGTCAACCGTTATTTCGAACGATGTTTCTTGCCCAAATCCGATATAATAGGGAAAAGAGCCTCTGAAATTTTCCCGGAGTCCTTGCCGGAATTCACCCATTTCATGAGTATCACCTTAAAAGAAAAGAAATCGATCACCTTCCCATATTATTTTAAGACCGTCAACACCTTCTATGATGTTGTCCTGAATTGCTCTACCGAACCGGACACAGTGGATGTGTTCTGCATGGACAGCACCGAACTGCACAATGCGCAGCAAATGCTGAGCGCCACGAACCATAAACTTTCCATGGCACTGGAAGTAGCCAACATCGTACCTTGGAAATGGAATTTGAAAGACCATACCATTTTATGCGATCTCAACCGCCCCATTGCCATGGCGGCCATGCCGGGAAGCATCAGCGAAGATCAGTTGAGCGTTTCGGATGAGCAATACTTCGCTAAAATCATTAAAGAAGACCGCCCGCGCGTGATACAGGCTTACCGTGACCTGGCAGACGGGAAAATAGAGAAAGTAAAAGAGGAATACCGCGTGCTGGCCAATGACGGAACACAATGGAAAATAGACTGGATAGAGGCGCAGGCAGCTGTGGAAAGCAAAGACGAAAACGGAATGCCGCTCACTTTGGTAGGATCTTCCCTAGTCATAACTGAACGGAAGAAAATGGAAGACGAACTGCTTTCAGCCAAGGACCGCGCGGAAGAATCCAACCGGCTGAAGTCCGCTTTTCTTGCCAATATGAGCCACGAAATACGCACTCCGCTAAATGCTATCATCGGTTTCTCAAACATCCTTGCTGCTGCAGAAGAGGAACAGGAAAAGCAGGAATATATCAATATCATTGAAAGTAACAATACGTTGCTGCTGCAATTAATCAGCGACATACTGGACTTATCGAAAATAGAGGCCGGCACACTGGAATTCTGTTATTCCAACGTGGAACTGAATGATATTATCTCCGAGATAGAAAGTGTTACCCGTTATCGGACAGAGAGCAACGGCATTCAACTGATTGTACAGAAAGGACTTCCCTCCTGCCTCATAAGAACGGAAAAGAACCGTCTGATGCAGGTACTGAACAATTTACTGAACAACGCCAGCAAATTTACCTCACAAGGAAGCATCACCTTCGGCTACAAACTATGCGACAAAGAACTTTATTTCTATGTTAAAGATACCGGTTGCGGCATTCCAGCCGACAAAGTGAACTCCATATTCGGACGTTTCGTCAAACTGAACTCTTTTGTACAGGGTACAGGACTGGGGCTATCCATTTGCCAGACAATTGTAGAGCACATGGGAGGACGCATCGGTGTTGAGTCCGAGGAAGGAAAAGGATCCACTTTCTGGTTCACCATTCCATACCAGCCTGCCGCTGCAGAGAACAAGAAAGAGGAAGAGCATCAACTCATTTCCGTGCAAAAAGACAAGCTGACCATTCTGATCGCCGAAGACAATGAGAGCAATTACCGGCTGTTCCAATCTATCTTGAAACGAGAATATAACCTGGTACATGCCTGGGATGGAAAAGAGGCGGTCAATTTGTATAAGCTCCATACCCCTCAGATAATTCTGATGGATATCAATATGCCGGTGATGGATGGCTATGAGGCCACCCGGGAAATACGAAAACTATCCTTGGATGTACCTATCATTGCTGTTACCGCTTTCGCCTATGCCAGTGATGAACAACGGGCCATGGAAAACGGCTTCGACGGCTATATGGCCAAGCCCATCAGCGCCCCGCAACTGAGACAACAGATTGCTGCCATATTACAGAAACGCATTATCTTATTATAACCTCCGCTTTTTCCATTATACCCGGCTGAAATCCGATGTAGAAACCGGTTTGAATCCGCAACTATAAACAAGAAAACGACCGAAAGCGCCACAAGGATGGAGAATTAAAGATGATTATAACATAAATGCAGAGTTAATTCATCGCTTCAGCTCCATTAAGTCTTTTTTTCAGTACCATTAAAGCATTTCTTACGGTTACCTTTTACAGACTACGACAGTAGTCCGTATGTTTCACTACGGCAGACCGTACAGTCCACTGTAGCAGACTGTACGGTCCACTGCCGAAGACTATAGTAACAGTCCGTACAAAAAGACTTAACAGTCCGCATGACAAGGCCTGATATACCCGACAAAAAGTATTAATCCCCCATATCTAAAAAAAGTTCCCCCTTGCTCACCTTCACAGGCTATGCAAGAGGGAGATTCCATACTAACTCTTAACCTAATAAATAAACGACAAAATCATTCTTTATATCTCAAGGCTCCGGCAGGCAGTTTCTCACCTTTCTCACCAAAGCTCTTCAATGCGTTTTCCGGCTCAATGGTTACTTTACTTTCATCCAGCATGTTCCGGTCAAGGCCGAACACGTCTATAAAGAAATCATAAACCGCATTGCGCTTGTTCGGACCGAAATCATGGCGTTCTTGCGGCAAATGTACATTGCTCACCTTGTCCGTCGCACCGTAAAAACCGTAGATGCGTTGCAAGTAAGGATATTCCAAACGGGGAACCGTGGCTGTCCAGTCTCCTCCGTCGGAAACCACCAGCATGGGACGCGGGGCAAACAGGGCGGCCAGCTCCGCATTGCAAGTTCCTCCACCTGCCAACTGGATGGGCTTGCCACTTTCACACGGGCAACCGCCATCAAAATGAGAGGCCAGACTGACCACAGGGGCGGCAGCTGTAAAACGGTCGTCCAGGACGGTAAGCAACACCGTCTGCGTTCCTCCGCCGGAACCACCGTTCACGCCGATGCATGCAGGATCTATATCTTTACGGTTTGCCAGCATATAGTCCAGTATCCATATTCCGTTCATAGCCTGAATGGTGTGCGCATCGGCAGTATGGTGCGCCTTTCCTCCTACCTGCAAGGCGGATTCACCCCAACCATACAGGTCATAATCCACACAGACAGCCCCCATACGTGCCAGAGTCGCCATGCGCTGCTGCTGGTCTTTGCGGTAGCGTCCCTGTCCAAAATGACCATTGGGGCAGATAATCAGTGCATGTTTGCCTTTGGTGCGGGGGGCATAGACTGAACCGCAGACATAAAGTCCCGGCAAGGTTTCCAATGCAAAGTTCTGCACGGTATAGCCATCAAATTTGCGTATTTTGGAAAGAACAGGCTTTGCATCCTTCACTGTTTTCCCCAGCATATCATCCAGTCCCAGACGTTGGCGCACCTCTTTGCGGAGAATCTCCCTGCGCTGTTCCCATTGACTTTTATCACTATATAAACCACTAAGGTATGCCAGCATTTTTTCTCCGTCGGCATCCGTGCGGCGGGCGTATTCGTAAGGTTTCAACTTATATACCTTGTCACTTTGCTTTACGAATTTATAATCGAAGGGGGAAAGCACATTGGTCAGCGTTTCCTCCAATGAATAAGGCCGGATACGGAAATCGGCATACGGAAGCACACGCCCCACCGTATCCACGTCATATTTCAAGCGGACCTGGAAACGGGCGGCAACGTCATTCAACACATCGGATAACGGACGTGCGAACCGGGTTTCATAAGTTTGTGCAGATGCAGCGGAAAAAGAGAGTGCCGCCATGCACCATAATAGTTGTTTCTTCATCGGGAAGTCTATTTTATTTCTTTACCATCCACATACACATCATCCAGCACCAAGTCCTTGCAGTCTTCAAAAACACAGCGTTGCTTGGCATTCTGAATATACACATCACGCATCACAATACCGGTAATAGGCGCTTCGGGAAGGCCTACCACCATAATGGGGGTATTCACATCACGGACCGTCACACCCGACACATAGATATTACGAAATTCCGGAGTACGGTCACTCTTCGGTTCGGCAGGCATCTTGCTATATTTCAGATTGAGGACGATAGCCTCTTTCTTGATGTTACTCATCACAATATTGCTTACACGGATATCTTCTACAATGCCTCCGCGACCACGGGTGGATTTCAGACGAATCCCCCGGTCGGTTCCGTCAAAGACACAATTGCTGATGGTCACTTTCTTCACTCCCCCACTCATCTCGCTGCCGATAACTACACCACCGTGTCCGCTCAACATGGTGCAATTGGTAATCGTGATATTCTCGCAAGGAACGCCCAGTTTACGTGCTTGCAGGTCACGTCCGGATTTGATGGTGATGCAGTCGTCGCCTACCGAAATGTGGCAGTCGCTGATGTGTACGTTCTTACAAGACTCAGGGTTGATGCCGTCCGTATTGGGGGAAGGCACATTGTGGATGGTAATGCCCTTAATGGTCACATTATCGCAAAACTCAGGATTTACGGTCCAAAAGGGAGAGTTGATAATCTTCACGCCCTCTACCCGTACATTCTTGCAACGGATGGGATGTATGAAAGGGGGACGGAAGAAACGACGGTCCAATGTGCCGTGCCAGTCTTCGTTGGTTTCGGCGTAAAGGGCTTTCAGGTCGTTTTCCTTCTCGAACATGGGCTGGTACTTGTTGATGTTTCTCTTGCCGTTGTCCCGGAGATCTACAAGGACGCGGAAAAATTCCGTCCACCATGCTTTGCCCTGTCCGTCCAGTGTCCCTTCACCCTTGATGGTGATGTTCTCTGCATCCACGGCATAAATCAGCGGTTGGAAACTTTTCATCATGATTCCCTCATGACGCACTTCCACATAAGGGAGGAAATCGTCAAAGTTCTCCGAGAATTTCAAGGTGGCTCCTGCTTCCAGTTCCAGAGTGATGTTACTTTTCATGTGGATGGAACCGGTGAGATAAGTTCCTGCGGGGAAAAAGAGGGTTCCTCCACCATGGGCGTTCAGGCGGTCGATGGTGGAATTAATCAATGCTGTGTTCAGCTTCCTGCCTTGCACATCGGCACCTGCCTGCTGCATATCCACACGCTCCGCATGCAGAAAAGACAGACAGCAAACACATAGTAACAGACTTAAAAAGGTACGTTTATTCATATTGTTCATTAGTTGATTTTAGTTTTACCAAATACCCTTAGGGGGCTTTTTCTATGAAAACCGCGTTTATTTCTTAAAAGAATAAGTTCCGCTTTCCACTATCTTCGGCTCTTTTTCATCGGGAAGGAATACGCGTGCCGTACACCCTACAGGTATCGTTACTTTCAATGTAAAGACTCCATTCTCGCGGGTCCAGTCTACCGCAACTTTTCCGTACAAGGTTTGGGTAGAGGCACGGACGTATGTCAAATCGCCTACCGGACGGGGACGTATTTCTATTTCCTTCATTCCCGGTTTTCCCTCAACGGTGCGGATACCCGCCAGCGAGTTGAAGAACCATTCATCAATCTGCCCCATCATAAAGTGATTCCACGAAGAACCTTGCCGCGGGTCCCATTGCTCGGTCAGCGTGGTAGCTCCGAATTTCAGCTGGAAACCATAGCCGGGTGCTTCTTCATGGTTGTGCATGGTGTACATCAGCTCATTCAACCCGTTACGCGCCAAAGTCTGGAACAGATAACGGTTACCCACATCACCGGTGGTCAGCCGGTTGCCGTGGCGTTTTATATCCGCTACCAGATTATCAAGCACCGCCTGTCTGTCATCGGCGGGAACCATTCCCAGGAACAAAGGCAAGGCATTGCTGCACTGGCTTCCCGTACCATACTGACGAGTGTCCTTGTGATAAAACTCCCGATGGAATGCTTTATTAATTTCTTCACCCAAATGAGTGTAATATGCTACATCATACCTATTATCCAGCATACGTGCCGCCTCCACCAGATAGCGAACAACCATATAATAATGGGCGGTAGCTACCAAAGGAACAGGCGTATTACGAGAAAATCCGGCCCGGAAATCTCCATAATCATACCAATCACCCAGTCCGAAAGAAACGATTCCATCATTGGCACGGGTAGTCATATAATCAATGTAACGGCGCATTCCGTTATAGTATTTTCTAATCAATGAATCATCCCCATACGTCTCATAATACATGAAAGGTAATACCACAAAGGTACATCCCCATTCGGGAGATTCGGCAAAAGCATCCATACCGGGGCCCTCGAACACCACATATTCCGGAGCAGTGGTAGGAACCGCGCCGTTGGCATGCTGTGCATCGGCTATGTTCTGAAGAGTCTGAGGAACAAAGCCCGTCAAATCATAATTGTACAGCAAACCGGGACCGCATAAATGATCCTGTTCCAGCCAGCCCAGTTTCTCCCGGTGCGGACAATCCGTAAACACAGACTGCATGTTGCTTCGCACCGCTTTCTCTATCAGCCGGTGGGCATCATTGAAGATGCGGTTGGAGCATTCGAAGGTGGATATTTTAGGAGCCGAGTTATAAACAAAGCACGACTGTATCTTCTGGATCACCGGAAGACGGAAGGGATTCTTCTGCCCTTTCAGCACAGCACCTTCCACCTGAATATACCGGAAGCCATAGTAGGAGAAACGAGGATGCCAAGTTTCCACTCCCTCCCCTTTCAAAGTATATTCATAATAATGTTGTCTGCCGGTCTGACGCTGATTGCAAGCTCCCTCGTCCGTCAGGGATTCGGATACAAGCAAGGTTATTTTCTGCCCTTTCTTTCCACGGACGGTAATTTCGGGGAACCCGGCCAGGTTCTGTCCCATATCCAGCACAAAGGCAGACGGGTCCACCGTCCGTTTGGTTGACTTGCAGGCGGCTGTTATCTGTTCAGCGGTGAGCTTGGTCACTTTCCGGATATCATAACGCTCCATGATCTTTACCGGTTGCGCTATCTGCGGACGAAGCACCCCTTTGGGGGCTTCCTGAATCACGACAGGATGCCAATCCTGCTCTTTAAAACCGAACATGTTCCAGCCTTTCTGCTCACGGCGGGCGTCATAATCTTCTCCGCCATAGATGCAATTGAACAGTACGGGACTGAAATCGTACTTCCAGTCCTTTCCGGAAACAATCGTTTCACTGGTTCCGTCTTCATAATTCACCACCATCCGAAAACGAAGCGTGGGAGCGCCGAAACTGATTTGCAGTTTACGATAGCGGCCGCCTTGCACATTGTAAAATCCATTTCCCAGCAGGACTCCGATGGCGTTACCGCCTTTCTTCACTTGCGAGGTGACATCATAAGTATTATAATAGACACTTTTGTCATAGTCGCTCCAAAGAGGGGCAAATTCGCTGTCTCCCACTTTTTCTCCATTCAGCGAAAATTCATAAAAGCCCAAGCCACATACATACGCCGTGGCGTCTTTCACTTTCTTTGCCACATGGAACTCACGGCGCAGATAAATACTTTTCTTTGCCAAAGTATCCACAGCATCCCAGGCGGCCTTTGCCTCAGGCTTTTTCAGTTCACTGCCATGATATTTCCGACCTTCGGGTATGCGGGCATCCTTACGGGTAATGGCCCCAATCCATTCACTGCCGGCGAAAGCCGCTTCGGAAGTCAGGATACTGAAATCAGAGGGGGCACTCCATGCCGAAGGCGTATCAGCCTCATCCCAGACACGGACACGCCAAGTATAATGCCTGTCCTTCTCCAAGACCGCATCCGCACAGGAAACCAACTGGCTTTGAGCGGATTTTACTTTGCCGCTGTTCCAGACTACTTTTCCTGCCCATACATCCCGAATCTCTATCTCATAAGCGGTCTGCCGCGTGCCATTTTCCGGCGAACTCATCTGCCATCCCAAACGAGGGGTATCAGAGGTGGTCACTCTTCCGTCGCGCATCTCACACGTCAGGCGGGTAACAGTTATGTCTTTCGCCTGCACGGCGAAAGACATAACTAACAAAGCGGCTATTAAGAATTTTCTGTAATTCATTTTTCTTTCAACAGTCTGTTTATTTTTTTTAG
>ERZ780033.564-NODE-564-length-13088-cov-31.557_pt1 | contig 13088 bp, 9 predicted proteins | sample MGYA00511024_ERZ780033 | MGnify/ENA primary metagenome ERZ780033 (study PRJEB29588, sample SAMEA2157043) | human gut metagenome | biome: human gut; feature: human-associated habitat; material: faeces | place: Denmark | collected 2008/2010 ... | reverse complement strand
TCGTAGTATAAATAAAGCTTAAAGTGGTCAACTAAAATCGTTAAACCACAAAGAAAAACCATATCATGTCGGACGTTTAACGGCTTTTCGCACGATTTTGAATTGTTTTCGGTCGATTTTAAGACGTTTTCAGCACTTGCAACCATCACTTTTTACTCTTAAGCACGTTTTTTGACTATTTATACATGGAATATAGCATTTTAGTCACAATTTTACCCATTTCATGAAAATAATTTAAAAAACACTTGCATTTTAATAAAATTAATTATATCTTTCCCCGTCTAAGAAGAAGTTTAAAACCTATCCTATTGGACGGCAGATTATCCATTAAGGAGATTTGCATAACATACTATTATTAACTTTATAAATTTAGAGAGTATGAAAAAATTATTGGTTATGGCAGCCATGGTGCTGTCTTCAGTAGGTGCTTTTGCACAGTATTCAGCAGGCGACATCACTATTCAGCCTAAGATTGGTTTAAGCATTGCTTCTGTTGGTGGCGACGTTGACGGCGACTACAAGGCAGGTTTGGCTGTTGGTGCCGAGGCAGAATATCACGTTTCTCCATTGATTGGTGTCAGCGCTGGTCTTCTTTATTCTCAGCAGGGCTTCAAGGTATCAGAAAACGTTGAAGGTGTTGACATTGAGGCCAAGTGGAAGCCAGCTTACCTCAACATCCCTATCCTTGCCAACTTCTATGTTGCCAACGGTTTGGCATTGAAGGCTGGTGTTCAGCCAGGTTTCATGGTTGCAAAAGACGATGCAGAAAATGTTAATACATTCGACTTCTCTGTACCAGTAGGTATTTCTTACGAGTACATGAACATCTGCCTCGATGCTCGTTACAACATCGGTTGCACCAAGGTAGTCAAAGATGTTAAGGGCTGCAACTCTGTATTCCAGATCACTTTGGGTTACAAGTTCAAGCTCTAAGCTCAGAACAACAGGCTTTTCATAAGCCCATCCACCCTCTCGCTCCTTGCTGTGAGATGAAAACATAGCAAGGAGACAAAAGAAGGGCTGAATACTCGATAAAGTATCTTAGGATAGTTGCAAACTATTTTAAGATACTTTTTTTATACCCTTTATCGTGCTTTCATTTATGAGTAACAATTTTTATTTCATGACACTTTTCTCGCCATGGCTATTCCAAAGCAAGTTTAGTTCTGTTCATTTAGCTTAATGTAATTTCTCCACCGATTATATATTTCTATATTACTGACCTTATTTTTCCATAGAATAAAAAATATTATAAAATTCGTTTGCATCTTAAAAAAAATAATTATACCTTTGCCCCCGTCTAAGAATAAGAAGTTCAAAACACATCCTATTGGACAGCAGAACATTCTTGTTAGTAAGTTTGTGCAACACATTATTATTAATTTATAAATTCAGAGAGTATGAAAAAATTATTGGTTATGGCAGCTATGGTGCTGTCTTCTGTAGGTGCATTCGCACAATATTCAGCAGGCGACATCACTATTCAGCCTAAAGTCGGTTTGAACGTATCTTCCGTTACTGATGACGAAGCTGGTTACATAGCAGGCTTCGTTGGCGGTATAGAGGGAGAATATCACGTTTCACCCATGGTAGGAATCAGCGCCGGTCTCCTCTATTCTATGCAAGGAGCCTCAGTTAAGGACGCAGAAGGAGACCCCAAATTGGAGATGAACTATGTGAATATCCCTATTTTGGTAAACGCCTATGTTGCAAAAGGCCTGGCACTGAAAGCTGGTATTCAGCCTGCATTCAATGTAAGCAATAAAGTAAAAGTTGCCGGCATCAGTATCGACTACGACAAATACGCACCAGAAGGAGCAGAGATAAAAACTTTTGATTTCTCTATTCCTGTAGGAATTTCTTACGAGTACATGAACGTTTGCCTCGATGCTCATTACAATATCGGTGTATCAAAAATTGCAGATGGTGATTCTGGCCGCAACTCTGTATTCCAGATCACTTTGGGTTACAAGTTCAAGCTTTAAGCTTTAGCGATTACCCATGACAGGCATTTCTCAGTAGAGCCTGTCGCTTATTCATAGAGATGCCCCCGCAGACTCTTCCCCACATCAAGGAAAGTCTGCGGGGGCTCCGTTTTTATAGCTCATTAAGAGAGCATTAGTAAACTTTAGCAATGAAGTCTTGGCTGTATCAACAGAAAGTAGTATTTTTGCAGAGCAAAAAACAACAACAAAACAAAAAAAGGAAATGAATATATTAGTGACAGGAGCCAACGGACAGCTCGGCAACGAGATGAGAATCGTGAGCAAGAACACCACAGACCACTATCTCTTCACCGACGTGAACCAGGTGGAAGGCGTGGAAACCACATACCTCGACATTACAGACATGGACGCCATACGCAAGATGGTGAGCGAGAACCACATAGACGCCATCATCAACTGTGCGGCATGGACCAATGTGGATGCCTGCGAGAACGACGAGAAGTTGGCAGCACTTGCAGAGAAACTGAATGCCGATGCTCCAGAGAACCTTGCCTTGGCAATGAAGGAGACAGGCGGACTGCTCGTGCAGATTTCCACCGACTACGTCTTTGGCAAGGAACCATACAATGTACCTTGCGGACCCCAGCAGAAGGGAACTCCTACAGGCGTATATGGTACAACCAAGCTTCACGGCGAACAGAAAATCATGGCAAGCGGTTGCCAGTATGTCATCATCCGCACCGCATGGCTCTACTCTGAGTTTGGCAAGAACTTCTGCAAGACTATGCTCAACCTCACTGCCACAAAGCCACAGTTGAAGGTAGTGTTCGACCAGTGCGGAACTCCTACCTATGCTCTCGACCTGGCCAACGCCATCCTCACTGTCATAGACAAGATAAAGTCGGCCTACGACAAGAGCAAATACACCGGCATCTATCATTTCTCTAACGAGGGAGTGTGCTCCTGGTACGACTTCACACAGATGATAGCCCGCATAGCCGGACACACACAGTGCGACATACAGCCCTGCTACAGCTCGGAATATCCTTCGCCAGTGGCCCGTCCTGCCTACTCCGTGCTCGACAAGCGAACCATCAAGGAAACCTTCGGCGTGAAAGTGCCCTACTGGATTGACTCGCTCGAAAAGTGCATTGCAAACCTCCTTAAGTAACATTTTAAATAATAAATATAATGAAGCGAAATATCATCATCACAGGCGGCGCCGGATTTATCGGCTCACACGTTGTCCGTCTGTTCGTGAACAAATATCCCGAGTATCACATCATCAACCTCGACAAGCTGACTTATGCAGGCAATCTGGCCAACCTCAAGGACATCGAGGACAAGCCCAACTACACCTTTGTGAAGGGTGACATCTGCGACTTCGAGCTGATGCTCAAGTTGATGAACGACTATCAGGTAGACGGCATTATCCATCTGGCTGCAGAAAGCCACGTAGACCGCTCTATCAAGGATCCATTCACCTTTGCACAGACCAACGTGATGGGAACACTCTCGCTCCTGCAGGCAGCAAAGACCTACTGGGAGAGTCTGCCCGAAGGCTATGAGGGCAAGCGCTTCTACCACATTTCTACCGACGAGGTGTATGGCGCCTTGCAGATGACACATCCCGAGGGCGTGGCAGCACCATTCTCCACCAAGGCATCAAGTGGCAAGAACCACGAGGCTTATGGCGAGGAGTTCTTCGTAGAAACCACCAAGTACAATCCCCATTCTCCCTACTCGGCTTCCAAGGCCAGCAGCGATCACTTTGTACGTGCTTTCCACGATACTTACGGCATGCCTACCATCGTGACCAACTGCTCCAACAACTACGGTCCTTACCAGTTCCCAGAGAAGCTCATCCCTCTCTTCATCAACAACATACGCCATCGCAAGCCTCTGCCCGTCTATGGCAAGGGTGAGAACGTGCGCGACTGGCTCTACGTGGTAGACCATGCCCGTGCCATCGATGTCATCTTCCACGAAGGGAAGGTGGCTGAGACCTATAATATCGGAGGTTTCAACGAGTGGAAAAACATTGACATCATCAAGGTGGTTATCAAGACCGTAGACCGTCTTCTCGGTCGCAAGGAGGGCGAAGACCTCGACCTCATCACTTACGTCACCGACCGAAAAGGCCACGACATGCGTTACGCCATCGATTCACGCAAATTGCAGCGCGAATTGGGTTGGGAACCAAGTCTGCAGTTCGAAGAGGGCATCGAGAAAACCGTGAAATGGTATCTCGACAACCAGGAATGGATGGACAATGTAACCTCTGGCGACTATCAGAAATATTACGAGAACATGTACGGCAACAAATAAATTTGTCAAGCCAAGGCGTGAAAAATTTTGATTTTTTACGCCTTAAGACATGAGCTTGAGCATTACGCATAAAAAATTGAGCTTTGAACATTGAATCATTATGAGAAAACAAATAACTCTCATCATGCTCAATATTCAAAGCTCAAGACTTATTGTGCTTTATAACGCTTTAGCTTTATCCTTCACGGAAGAAGTCGAAAGCCTCTTTGATTTCGTCGATGGTGGCACTTTGGTTGATGCGAATATCACCGATTCCACCCAACAAGGTAAAGTTGATGATGCCATCCTGATTTTTCTTGTCATGGCGCATCAGTTCTATCAGTTCGTCGTAGTCATCGCAGGTGATAGGAAGCGAGCCATAGTACTCCTTAATGAAGTTCACCGTCTGTCGCATCTTCTCCGTTGGGAATCCCGTCTTCATCACACTCAGATAGAGTTCCGGAATCAGACCGAACGCCACAGCATAGCCGTGCAGAACAGGCTTGCGTTTCAGTGCCCAGCTTTCAAAGGCATGACCGAAAGTATGTCCCAAGTTGAGCGCCTTGCGGATGCCGTGCTCATGAGGATCCTGCTCTACGATGCGCTCCTTTACCGCCACGCTATCTCCCACCATGCGTTGCAACTGCTGCAAGTCGGGATGAGCCAAGTCGAAGCCAACCAGCTCCGCCCACATCTTTTCGTCCGAAATCAAACCATGCTTCAGCATCTCGGCATAGCCCGAACAGATGTTCTCGGCATCGAGCGTGCGCAGGAACTCAGTATCGAGAATGACAAACTTGGAGTCGCAGAACACGCCAATCTCGTTCTTCAGTCCACCGAAGTTGATGCCCGTCTTTCCTCCCACCGAAGCATCCACCATCGAGAGGAGCGTAGTGGGGATATTGATGAAGTTGATGCCACGCTTGAAAGTTGCTGCGGCAAAGCCACCCAAGTCGGTAACCATTCCACCACCCAGGTTTATCATGCACGAATGGCGCGATGCACCGCCCTCGCCCAACGACTTCCATACGTGTACCATCGTGTCGAGGTCTTTGTGCGTATCGGTAGCACCAATGGTAATGACCTTCGCATCCTTGAGCGAGAAATAATTTTTCACAACAGGCCAGCACTTGACAACTGTGGTTTCGTCGGTAAGCACAAAAATCTTGTCGTGCTCGCACTCTGCCAAGGCTTCGGCTATCTCACTTTCGAGATTGGTAGAAATGATGACTCTCTGACTCATAAATTTATCAATATATTATAAATAATGTAATTCTTGCGTGCAAAGGTACGTATTTTTCTGCATTTTGATGCAAAAGAACACACTTTTAGCATTCTTTTCACACATTTTAGACTAAACCTTATCACAAAGGATGCGTCTAAGCTATCAAGTGAACAAAAAAAACTATAAAATAAAGAAATGAGAAAATCAGTACTCACCCTGCTCCTGCTATTCATCGCCATGATGATGCAGGCACAGCAACACCTCATCACGGGTGCCATTATCGACAAGGGAACCAACGAGCCTGTCGAGGCATCGACCGTACAACTGCTACGCGCGGACAGCACCTATATCTCAGGCGCCATCAGCGACGAGAATGGACTCTTCAGCCTTCAGGCTCCCGAAGACGGCAGTTATCTGCTCAAGATAACCAGCGTAGGATACAAGCCCACCGTGAGGCGCATCATGATGACCCAGGGCAAAGACCTCGCCATGGGCAAGATAAACATCTACGCAGAGGCCATCATGCTCAAGGCCGCCACCGTCACGGCCATGGCCAAGAAAGTGGTGCTCAAGGAAGACACCTTCGTGTACAACTCTGCGGCTTATCGCACACCCGAAGGCTCCACCATCGAAGAGCTCGTGAAGCGCCTGCCTGGTGCTGAGGTGAGCGATGACGGAAGCATCAAAATCAACGGAAAGGAAGTAAAGAAGATCCTCGTAGACGGCAAGGAGTTCATGACCGGCGACACCAAGACGGCCCTGAAGAACCTGCCCACCAGCATCATCGACAAGATCAAGGCCTACGACGAGAAGAGCGACCTGGCTAAGGTGACGGGCATCGACGACGGAGAAGAGGAAACCGTGCTCGATTTCGGCGTCAAGAGAGGCATGAACAAAGGACTCATCGCCAACATGGACCTCAGCATAGGCACCAAGCAACGATACAGCGAACGAGGCATGGCGGCTTATTTCAACGACCGCAACCGACTCATGATGTTCGCATCTGCCAACAACACCAACGACATGGGATTCCCCGGAGGTGGAGGCCCTGGCGGATGGGGATTCAACAAGCAGGGACTCAACGCCTCGAAGATGCTGGGTCTGAACTACAACTACGAGAACAAGGATAAGCTCAAGATGGACGCCTCGCTGAGATGGAACCACAGCGATGGAGACATCAGCAGCACGGTGGCTTCCGAGAACTTCGTGAGCCAGAACTCGTCTTTCTCGAACAGCCGTGCCAAGAACTTCTCGCGCAGCAACAGCTGGGACGGACGTTTCCGCCTGGAATGGACCCCCGACACGATGACCAATATCATGTTCCGTCCATCCTTCACCATCAAGAGTAGCGATGCACTGGCACGAAGCTTGTCGGCACAGTTTAATGCCGATCCTTACCAGATCACCAACGACCCGCTCGAGGACGCAGCACGTGCCGAGCTGGGACTTGAGGACGTAAGCCTAAGCAAGAGTCTGTTGCAGCAGGCTGGAGCTCTCGTCAACCTGCAGTCGTCGAGCAGCATCAGCTATAGCGAGTCTGAAAATCTGAGAGGCATGTTGCAGTACAATCGCCGACTCAGTGCGATGGGACGCAACATCACCGTGCGCACCGATGCCAGCTACGGCAAGACCGATGCCAACAGCCTCTCACTCACCAATGCCTACATGTACCTTGTAGATGTGGCCAACGGCAACGAGACCGACCACTACAACACTTATCGTTACAACGTGACGCCTACCCGCAACTACAGCTACTCTCTGCAGGCCACCTACAGTGAGCCGCTCTGGCGTGCCACCTTCCTGCAACTGAGCTATAAGTTCACCTACAAATACTCGAAGACCGACCGCTCCACCTACAACTTCTCTGACTTCAACGATGAGGAGGCAAACCAGTGGGCTTCCATCACTCCCGAGTATCGTGGATGGGGCAACTACTTGGGCACTCTGCGCTCGCCTCTCGACGAGTACTTTGACAGCGACCAGAGCCGATTCTCCGAGTACAAGAACTACATTCACGAGATGCAGCTCATGATGCGATTCGTCCGACCAAAGTACAACCTCAGCTTCGGAGCCATGCTCCAGCCACAGAGGTCGAACTTCATCTACGACTATATGGGGCAGCACATCGAAACGACACGCAACGTCATCAACTTCTCACCAACCCTCGACTTCCGTTACCGCTTCAGCAAGGTGAGCAACCTGCGCGTCAACTATCGCGGAACCACCTCGCAACCCTCCATGACCGACCTGCTCGACATCACCGACGACAGCAATCCGCTCAACATCAAGAAGGGAAATCCGGGACTGAAGCCATCATTCACCCACAACTTCCGACTCTTCTACAACAACTATATAGAGAAGCACCAGCGAGCCCTGATGACCTTCGTCAACTTCTCGATGACACGCAACAGCATCAGCGACATGGTGACCTACGACGACAAGACCGGTGGACGAACCACACAGCCCGAGAACATCAACGGCAACTGGAACGCACGAGGCGCCTTCATGTTCAATACAGCCATCGACAGCGCTGGCGTATGGAACATCAACACCTTCACCACCCTCGCCTACACCAATGCCGTGGGCTATCTGAGCCTCGACGGGAAGACCTCGCAGAAGAACACCACCAAGCAGACTCAGGTGGGCGAGCGAATCGCCATGGGCTATCGCAACAACTGGCTTGAGGTCAACCTCAACGGAACCCTCAACTACAACCATGCCCGCAACAAGCTTCAGGCATCGAGCAACATGAACACCTGGCAGTTCTCTTACGGACCGAGCATCACAGCCACCATGCCTTGGGGCATGAGCCTGAGCACAGACCTGAGCCAGAGCAGCCGACGAGGATACAGCGACAAATCGATGAACACCAACGAACTGGTTTGGAACGCCCAACTCTCGCAAGGCTTCCTCAAGGGCAAACCCCTCACCGTGATGATCCAGTTCTACGACCTGCTGCACCAGCAGAGCACCTTGAGCCGTGCCCTTACTGCCATGGCCCGTACCGATACCGAGTACAACAGCATCAACTCTTATGCCATGCTCCACGTCATCTACCGACTGAATTTCATCGGAGGCAAGCAGGCACGCGAGACGATGAGGTATGGCGGACGCCCCGACTTCGGCGGACGCCCCTTCAATGGCGGACGACCTCCCATGGGACCACCTCCAGGAGGCGGACATCGCCGCTTCTAAGTTTAGAGAAGTTGAAACCCCTATACATGATGCCCAGAACCATTCGTCATCGTTGGTTCTGGGCATATTTTTGTCTCATTGGCTCTAACATCTCTACACCTTTTCACATCCGTCAGTTTTAATTTTTATAAAATAATCTTTAAATAACTATAATTAAACAGAAAGAAAACTATAACGATACAAATATTTTCCTAACTTTGCAACCACTTTTTATTGTAACAAAAATGAAACATCGTATTTTAAGCATGACAATGTCACTTTGCCTCACCTGCACGATGGGAGCGCAAAGTGCCGAAAAGATTGTACCCATCAAGTATGGAAACATGGATAATTGGGTTATCAGAAACATCAAGGAATCAGGTATTATTGGCGGAAACAAGAAGGTGGTTTATGCCGTAGGTCCGTCGATGACCATCAATGGCAATATCCCCTACACCAACAAGGGCGGCTCGCCCTGGGGAACCTCCAATGTGCTTGCCCACGTGTCAGGCATCTATAAGACCAACAACTCGGTATATCGCGACAAGCACGAGAACGGCCATTGTGCCAAGCTCGTCACCCATATCGAGAAGGTGAAGGTATTGGGACTCATCAATATCAAGGTGCTTGCAGCAGGCTCGCTCTTCCTGGGCGACGTGCGCGAACCCATCACAGGAACCAAGGACGGTCCTAAGGCCATCAACTGGGGTATTCCTTTCACCCATCGTCCCAAGGCGGTTCGTTTCGACTATAAGACCCTGTTGCCCAACTCAGCCACCCGCATCAAGCAGAACGGCTTCAGCAGTGCATCGAAAGTGGCAGGACGCGACTATGCTGTCGCCATCCTCTACCTGCAGAAGCGTCACGAGGATGCCCATGGCAACATCACGGCCAAGCGTGTGGGCACCATGGTGGTGAAGTACAGCAAGAGCACCAATGGATGGGTGAACGACGCCACCTACACCATCCACTATGGCGACATCCGACACATGGCAGGCTATAACGCCTCGCTCATGGGACTTCGTAATTGTGACTATGCTCGTAATAGCAAAGGCAAGAGCGTCATCATCAAGGAGACGGGATGGGCTTCGCCCAACGAGACCCCTACCCACCTCATCCTGCAGTTCTCTTCCAGTCATGGCGGAGCCTATATCGGAACGCCCGGCAACACGCTCTGGATAGACAACGTGGCACTCGTATACTAACTGTTTATCACATATTAACACCCCCTACACATTATTATATACATAACACATGAAGCAGCTTCTACTCTCATGCCTTACATGCCTTCTCTTGCCTACTCTTGGTATGGCAGGGGAGGCTGACTCTACCTTCACACCACATACCGGGATGGAAAAAGAGGAGGTAAAAATAGGAAAAAAGGTGGACGAAAACGTGGAAGTGAAGGTGGAAGCGAAGGCGGACGAGAAGGCGGAAGTGAAGGAGGCGGAAGTGAAGAAGGCGGAAGTGAAGAAGGCGGAAGTGAAGAAGAAATCGCTCATCACCCGTTTTCTCGACTACTTCAACGATGCCAACAAGAAAAACGACAAGCGGTTCGACTTCAGCATTATCGGAGGGCCACACTATGCCACTGACACCAAGTTGGGCTTAGGCTTAGTGGCAGCAGGCATCTATCGCTCCGACCCAGCCGACACGCTCCTCCTCCCCTCCAATGTGTCGCTCTTTGGCGATGTCAGCACGGTGGGCTTCTATCTGCTCGGTGTGCGCGGAACCCACATCTTCCCCCACGACCGTTACCGTGCCGTCTACACGCTCTACTTCTATTCCTTCCCCAGCAAGTTTTGGGGAATGGGATACGACATGGGCGACAACGACGACAACGAGAGCGACATGAAGCGATGGCAGGTGCACGTGAAGGGAAGCTTCCTGTGGAACCTTGGCAGCAACCTCTTCCTCGGTCCTTCCGTGGCCTACGACTACATCATCGGCAAGGATATCGAGCGCCCCGAGCTCTTGGCGGGAATGGACCGACATACCGACAACTATGGCGTGGGATTCACCTTCATGTTCGACAACCGTGACAACCTCACCTATCCCCACCGGGGTTATTACGTGAACCTCACCCAGATGTTCCGTCCGCGCTTCATGGGCAACGACTATGCCTTCAGCACCACCGAACTGCAGCTCAACGCCTACCAGCAACCCTGGCGAGGAGCCGTACTGGCCGAGGACCTTCGTTCCACACTCAACTTTGGCAATCCCTCGTGGGGCATGATGGCACAGACAGGAGGCAGCAATGCCCTGCGCGGATATTACGAGGGAAGATATCGCGACAAGCACATGATAGAAGCCACTGTCGAACTTCGCCAGCACGTGTGGAAACGCAACTCGCTCACGGCCTGGATAGGTGCAGGAACCGTCTTCCCCAAGTTCAGCCAGATGAGAAGCCGACACATCCTGCCCAACTATGGTGTGGGCTATCGATGGGAATTCAAGAAGAACGTCAACGTGCGTCTCGACTATGGTTTCGGCAAGGGCGGACAGAGAGGATTCCTCTTCAATATCAACGAGGCGTTCTAAAAGCAAACAATACACAACATGAAATCATTCAACAAAATCATATACTGGTATGCCGTCATCGCGCTTACCGTGCCCAATGTGGCCCTTTGTTTCACCGAGCACCTCAGCACATGGGCAGCCCTTGCCAACATCGTGCTGCCCTTTGGTGTCTACATGGCTCTGATGAGCATCTGTCGCAAACCGGGCAAGATGGTGTGGTGGCTCTTCCCCATCATCTTCTTCGCGGCTTTCCAGATCGTGTTGCTCTATCTCTTCGGCAAGGGCGTCATAGCCGTGGATATGTTCCTCAACCTCGTAACCACCAATCCTGGCGAGGCCATGGAGTTGCTCGACAACCTCATTCCTGGCGTGGCGAGTGTCTTCATCCTCTATCTGCCCCTGCTCATCCTGGGCGTGGTGTCCATACGGAGCAAGAAGTCACCCGTGCTGTCCTCTGCCCTCAGAAAGCGATATGCCCTGTGGGCTTCAGCCTTGGCCATCTTGGGATGCATCTTTGTTGCCACGGCCTGTCTCTCCCGTCCCTCCGACAACTCACAGCTCGACGACCATCACGCCCCACACTATAGCGTGCTCAACGACCTCTACCCCGTCAACGTGTTCTATAACCTCTACCTTGCCGTGAAGCGCAACAACGCCTCCATCCACTACAAGGAGGCATCTGCCCGTTTCCGCTTCGATGCCAGGCCGTCCCATCCCGAGGACTCCTGCGAGGTCTACGTCATGGTGATAGGTGAGACGGCACGAGCCATGAACTTCAGTCTCTATGGTTATCAGCGCGACACCAATCCACGGCTCAGCAAGACCCCGGGACTGGTGACGTTCAGCGATGTCACCACCCAGTCGAACACCACCCATAAGAGTGTGCCCATGCTCCTCTCGCAGGCTTCGGCCTCCGACTTCGAGCGTCTCTTCCACGAGAAAGGCATCCTGCAGGCCTTCCGTGAGGCAGGCTTCCACACCGTGTTTCTGAGCAATCAGCGCCCCAACCACTCGTTCATCGACTTCCTGGGCGAACAGGCCGACCAGTGGCTCTTCCTCAAGACGGGCGATGCCAACCCCGCTGGCCGTGAGCTGGCCGAAGCCCCGGGCAAGGACGGCAACTACTATGACGCCGACCTGCTGCCCATCCTCGACAAGATACTGAGTCAGAAGCGCAAGAAGGAGTTCATCGTGCTCCACACCTATGGCTCTCACTTCAACTACATGGACCGCTATCCCCGACAGATGGCGCATTTCCAGCCCGACACGCATTGCGAGGCCAAGAAGGAGAACCGTCCCGACCTCATCAACGCCTACGACAACACCATCCGCTACACCGACCTTGTGCTCAGTGGGGTGATAGAGCGCCTGAGAGCACACGGAGGCATGAGCGCCATGCTCTATACGAGCGATCATGGCGAGAACATCTTCGACGACAGTCACAAGCTCTTCCTTCATGCTTCGCCCCGAGCTTCGGAGTACGAGCTGCATGTGCCCTTCCTGGTATGGACATCGCAGAGCTTCCAGCATCAGGAGCCAGCCGTGGCACAGGCCCTCTCCGCCAACCGCCACAAGCAGGCACAGAGCAGCCGTTCCGCCTTCCACACCATGCTCAATATCGGGGGCATCAGTACGCGCTTCCGCCAAGAGCACGAGTCGTTGGCGAGCCCTGCCTATCGTCCCGCCCCTCTGCTCTACCTCAACGACCACAACGAGGCTATCCCACAGGCAGAATGTGGATTTTAGGTTATTGAAGTTGCCAAAGTTCAATTAGGTTATTGAAGTTTCGCAAGTTTTTCCCCACACGCCCTGAAGGGGCAGAAGCTCTTAGCCCAGGGCAGCGCCCTGGGTAATTACGGCAGCAAACCTGTCGCCCTGTAAGGGCAAAAGCTTTAAAATACCGGACAATATACAAA
>ERZ780033.513-NODE-513-length-13815-cov-8.04695_pt1 | contig 13815 bp, 10 predicted proteins | sample MGYA00511024_ERZ780033 | MGnify/ENA primary metagenome ERZ780033 (study PRJEB29588, sample SAMEA2157043) | human gut metagenome | biome: human gut; feature: human-associated habitat; material: faeces | place: Denmark | collected 2008/2010 ... | reverse complement strand
CTCGTTGCCAGCAGCATCTATAAATACAACCGAAGGGGCGATTGAAGGCATTCCGTGTATAGCATAGACGGGACCAAATATGCCAAGCGCTAGCAATAAAAAAACTAATTTTGCTATCTTCATTGTATATGAACTTAAAAATAGAAAGCAAAGTTAACAAAAAGTTTAGAGTTTTGGGAGTGAAGTAATAGTTTTTTTGTATTTTTGCAAATGGAAATAATCATAAAGATAATGAATAAACGTTTGTTACGCTATATTTTACTGCCCATGCTCCTTATGGCGTGTGCAGTCTGCGATGCCCAGATAAACAATTGGCAAGACTTGTACAAGGCCAAGAAGAAAGATACCATCTATGGCATTGCCCATAAATACGGCATCACCGTTGACCAGCTGATTGAGGCCAATCCTGACATGAAAAAGGACGGCTATCAGTTGAAGAAGGGCGACATTGTGTTCATCCCCTTTGTATCACAGCCCAAAGAGGTACAGCAACCATCCAAGAAGAGCACCGAGAAAGACATCGATATACGCTCGAGAGCCATTAGAATAGGCATGATGCTGCCTCTGCACAATGTTGATGGCGACGGCAAACGCATGACTGAGTATTACCGAGGTTTCCTTTTGGCATGCGAGCAGATGAAAGCCCAAAATATCTCAGTTGATATCCACGCATGGAATGTTCCGATAGATGCGGATATACGCCAGACTTTGCTCGACAAGGGCGCCCAGAATTGTGATATCATCTTTGGCCCGCTGTATTCCAATCAGGTCAAGCATCTTGCCGAATTCTGCAAGACATCTAAGATTAAGATGGTTATCCCATTTTCCATCACAGGCGACGAGGTGAAACACAATAGCCAGATTTTCCAAGTTTACCAGTCGCCCGAGCGTCTCAACGAGAAGGCTATCTATGCCTTTATGGAGCGTTTCCCCAAGCACCACGCCATTTTTGTAGATTGCAATGACAGCACCAGCAAGAAGGGCATTTTCACATTCGGTTTGAGAAAGCAGTTGGATAGCAAAGGCATCAAGTACAGCATTACCAATATCAAATCATCTGAACAGCAGTTCGGTAAGGCATTCAGCCGCACTCTCCCCAATGTAGTTGTACTTAATTCGGGACGGTCTCCTGAACTTAATGTGGTTTTTGCCAAACTCAACGGTCTGAAGATGACAGCACCCAATGTCCAGATTTCCGTCTTTGGCTATACCGAGTGGCTTATGTACACCAAATACAATCTTGTCAATTATTATCAGTTTGATACATATATCCCTACCACTTTCTATTACAATCCTTTGTCCGAATCGACCCAGCAGATAGAAGCCCTTTATCGACAGTGGTTCAAGACCGAGACCATCCAGGCTCTCCCCAAGTTTGCTTTGACCGGTTACGACCATGCCATATATTTCATCAATGGATTGCACAAATACGGACAGAGCTTTTCCGGAACAAAAAAGCAACAAGTCATGAAACCCGTTCAGACCCAGTTGTACTTTGACAAGAACACTAACGGAGGTATGGAGAATGCCTGTTTTCAGTTAATTCACTATAAAAACGACCAAACGATAGAATCTATAACATATTAATGAAGAAGTTATATTTGATTTTAAGTTTAGCCATGATGCCGTTTCTTTCCGTCATGTCGCAGATAGGCGAACATCGGAACGATTTCACATTGGGCGTCAATGGCGGATATATCCTGAGCAATGTCAGTTTTACCCCTAAGGTGACTCAAGGTTATCATGGCGGCCTTACAGGTGGTTTGTCCATGCGCTATGTATGCGAAAAATATTTCAAGACCATTGCTTCAGTATATGCGGAGGTCAACTATTCGCAGTTGGGATGGAAGGAGGATATTCTCGACATCAACAACCAGGCTGTAATCAATCCCGTCACAGGATTGGCAGAAAACTATAGCCGTACTATCAACTATGTACAGGTCCCCATATTGGCCCATTTGGCATGGGGAAAGGAATACAAGGGCGTCAGTTTCTTTGTGAATTTGGGTCCACAATTTGGGTTCTATCTCAGCGAGAAGACCAAAACCAACTTTAATGTTAAGGATTGCAATATGAATGACCGCGTTTCGACCGTGGTTGCACAAGATACAATGGCCGTAGAAAACAAGTTTGATTATGGCATTGCCGTCGGAGCAGGCATGGAGTACACCGTGCCCAAGGTAGGGCATTTCCTGGTAGAGGCCCGATACTACTATGGACTTGGCAACATATACGGCGACTCCAAGCGCGATTACTTTGGCAGCTCCAACTTTGGCAATATAATCATCAAGGCTGCTTATCTGTTTGATATAACCAAAACCAAAAAATAATAATTATGTTTGAAGGACAACCTAAAGGTCTTTATGCGTTGGCTCTTGCCAACACCGGCGAGCGATTCGGTTATTACACCATGCTTGCCATCTTTGCCCTGTTTATGCAGGCTAAGTTCGGATGGACAGAGTCACAAGCCGGACAGGTTTATGCCATATTCCTGGCAGTAGTTTATTTTGCTCCGCTCTTTGGCGGTATGATAGCCGACAAGATTGGCTATGGCAAGTGCGTAACCATTGGTTTTGCCACAATGTTCCTAGGCTATCTGGGTCTTGCCATCCCCACAGAGGCCGATACTATCGGACAGATTTCCATGTTTGGCGGACTGGCTTGCGTGTCATTGGGTACCGGCTTGTTCAAAGGCAATCTCCAGGTATTGGTAGGGAACCTCTACGACGACCCCAAGTACTCATCACGTCGCGATTCGGCCTTCAGCCTTTTCTATATGGCTATCAATATCGGTGCAATGTTTGCCCCCTCAATGGCTAAATGGATCACCAACGTATACCTGTCTCACTATGGCTTCCAATATAACGCAGCAAGCACTGACCCCAGTTATCTCCAGGCCCTCTCTGGCGCATACGGACTTTGCTTTGGTGTAGCCTGTATATCTCTGATTCTGTCAGCAGTCATCTATTTCGCCTTCCGCGGATGGTTCAAGCATGCCGATGTCACTGCCAAGCAGGCTAAGGCGCAGGCCGTAGCCGTAGAGGAATTGACTCCCAAGCAGACCAAAGACCGCATCGTGGCATTGCTGCTCGTCTTTGCCGTGGTTATCTTCTTCTGGATGGCATTCCACCAGAACGGTTCGGCTCTTACATTCTTTGCGAAGAAGTATACCGACCTGACTGTTAGCGGCACTATGCGCATCGGATTCAACATCTTCAGTCTGGCTCTTATCGCCATCTCTGTTTATACCGGTTTTGCAACATTCCAATCCAAGTCTACTCGCAGTCGTGCTATCTGTGGTGTCGCTACCGTTCTGCTGCTCTCTGGAGCCTACGCTCTCTATGCAGTAATGGACAATCCTACATACGCACAGCCATCAGACTTCCAGCAGTTCAATCCATTCTTCGTAGTAGCACTCACCCCATTCAGCATGGCATTCTTCGGCGCTCTTGCCAACAAGGGCAAAGAGGTTAGCGCGCCAACCCGTATCGCATGGGGTATGCTTGTGGCCGCTCTTGGATTTGGCGTCATCACCATGGCATCTACCGACCTTATTTCGCCGATGTCATTGGGCGACAAGACCCAGAGCATACTGTCTCCAGGATGGCTCATCTCTACCTACTTTACCCTTACACTGGCAGAGCTGTTGCTGTCGCCTATGGGCATCTCATTTGTTTCCAAGGTTGCACCTCCTAAGTATAAGGGCCTTATGATGGGTGGATGGTTTGTTGCCACAGCCATTGGTAACTACCTGAGCTCAATTCCATCTATGTTGTGGAACAGAATACCACTGATGTACAACTGGGGTATCCTCATCGCGCTTTGCCTCGTCAGCGCATTGGTAATGTTTGCATTGCTCAAGAAGCTGAAGGAAATGACAGCATAGGCAGATAGATTATTTACTATTAAAGGCTGGTTTCTAAACGTATAGAAATCAGCCTTTAATTATATCTACAGGGCAAATATAGATGCTTGCTTAATGAGTATATAAGTACATGACAAGACAGGTGATGGCGACAGCTATCACGCATAAGACTCTAAACAGAATTTTAGCTAACTTCTTGCGCCGCTGAGCAGCACTCAAGTTCTTTCTTTTATAGATCTCGGCTTCATCCAAATGCTCGTGATGATGGATATGATGTCTGTTGTTATTCGTAGCCATATACAAAGTGTTTATGTATTATTAGTGGTTTTGTCTAAGTCTAAATGTATTAGATTACAAAAGTAGGTAATATAATTGATTTAGCAAACAAATCAAAGGCGAAAGTGATTGTTTTGCTATTTTTTAACAATACTAATTCCCGCATGAAGGCTATAAGTTTAACCGTAACCCACAATTATCCAGAGGTCAAATACTAAATGACTTCAAACTACAAAACATATATTTCAAGTTTGGAATTATCAGAATCACAGTTCGCATTAGCCATTTCATGCCTCGCAATTTGCCCCAGATAGACTATCTGTCACATGTCGACAAGAAACGACTAGTATGGCATGGAGCCAGACTAAATGAACCAACCGGGCGTGAGTCTCGACACAAGGAACGACGAGAGGAAGAATAGGGTAGTGGTGAAAGAAAACAAACAGGAGGAAAACAAACGATGCTTTCCTCCTGGTCGGGATGGTAGGAATGATGGCTTTAGAAACGGAAAGCCAGTTCTACATCTACCATATTATAATTATGTTTGGTCAGACTGCGGTCATTGACAAACGCATATTCTCCACTCAACTTGAGATTGCGGCAGAACTCATAGTCCAGGCCCACCTCATAGAATGTTTTCTGCTTGGAGGCATCGCCTGAGGGCTTATACATATCATAACGGGCTTTGGCGTGCATCTTCTTCTTGATGATTGGGGCAATAACCAGAGCGTAGACACCTTGCGCCTTGTCACCGTTCTTGCTAAGCTCGAAGTCGGTAGCATTCTCTGGCTTCTGATAGCGTGTCTTGAAAGCCAAACCAGTACTGTGGGCATACTCAGAGCGGAATGTCCAGTCGTTGGTTACATATTCTGCAGACAGAGCATATCTGCGTTGGGGCAAACTCAAAATCTCTGTGACTTTACCGTGGTCAGTATCAACTGTGCGTTTGCGGGCATACGAGCCAGTCCAACCAAAAGCTCCGATTCTCATACCAGCAACAGGCATAACCCAAACTCCACCGATAATGTCTTTGCGCTGGTCTACATCTTTAACGTTGATGCCCTGTCCATTGAATACACCTACCTGGTAATGAAGTAGGTTGCGGCCGTTGGCATTGGGCAGGAAATCGCCCTGTAACTGGACACCGATATCGCGGCCGTTGCTGGCGTGGGCACCAGCACGGTCATTGAAACCTGCGATGGAGGAGGTAATCTGGCTGTAGCTCATGAACCCTTGGTCTACTGGGTGCATGGGATTCTCAAAAGAGAATGGACGCTTGAACTGTCCTGCCTTGATCTTGAAGTAACCATATTTCTGCCACTCAGCAAAAAGGTCAACGACACGGGGAGAATTGCCAAGATCCGTGGTGTTGCCATTAAACTGAATTTGGGCTTTCCAATAAAAGTTATCAAGTATACGGCCATCGAGGCTGACACGTGCCAATCTCAAGTTAAAAGAGTTGGACTTGTCATTAACTTTGCTGCTACTTTGGTATTGTACGATGCCATAACCCGATAGCTTTACATTGTTAATCCAAGAAGCATGTTTGTCCTGCGCATAGCTGGCAAAGGCGGTCATCAAAGCCATAGCCAGCATTATTGATTTCTTCATTTTATATTAAGTATTTTAGTTATTATTCTCAGAAGTGCGCTTGACCAGCAGAACAACATTCTCCACATGAGGCGTATGAGGGAACATGTCTACAGGCTGAACTTTGGCCACTTTGTATTCGGCATCCATCAACGCCAAGTCCCTTGCCTGCGTTGCAGGGTTACAGCTCACATATACAATGCGTTCGGGCGACGCGTTAAGGATCACATTTACCACATCAGGATGCATTCCTGCGCGTGGGGGGTCGGTGATAATCACATCTGGACGTCCATGCTCCTTGACGAAGTCATCGGTAAGGATGTCCTTCATGTCACCGGCATAGAACAATGTATTGTCGATATTGTTGATTTTACTATTGACCTTTGCATCGGCAATCGCCTCGGGAACATACTCGATGCCGACCACCTTGCGGGCACGTCTGGCTACGAAGTTGGCAATGGTTCCCGTTCCCGTGTACAAGTCGTAAACGAGCTCGTTACCAGACAATTGGGCAAAGTCACGGGCTACACAGTAGAGGTGATAAGCCTGATCGGTATTGGTCTGATAGAAACTCTTGGGGCCTACCTTGAACTTGAGGTCTTCCATGGCTTCATAAATGAAGTCCTTTCCCTTGAACAGCGTCAGCTCCAAATCGTTGAACGTATCGTTGCCCTTCTGGTTGTCTACATAGAATATGGATGTAAGTTGAGGGAACTTGTCTGCAATATGATTGAGCAGTGAGAGGGCTTTCTGCTCGTCGCCCTCCTCGTCGTAATGGAACTGCAGAATAAGCATCCATTCGCCGGTATTGGAGTTGCGGAAAACCATGTCGCGCAGCAATCCTACCTGATTGCGTATATCATAATAGGTGTAACCATGGGCAAGCGTGAAATCGCGTATCTCATTGCGTATCTTATTGTGCAAGTCATCCATCAGATGACACTTGGAGATGGGATAAATCTTATCAAAAGCACCAGTAATATGAAATCCAATTGCCGGTTCGCTCAAGTTGCTTGGGCCATCTTCGGTTTTTGGAGGCAATGCAGCTACCTCCTCTTTGGTGTACCAACGCTTGTTAGCGCAGCCAAATTCAAGTTTATTGCGATATTCGCATGTTTTTTCTGAACCCAGAATGGTCATAAACTCGGGCAATTCAACTTTCCCGATACGCGAGAGTTGGTCATAGACCTGCTGTTGCTTGGCTTTTAGCTGCTCCGAATACAAAAGATTCTGCCACTTACAACCTCCGCAAATGCCGAAATGGTCGCACATGGGCTGAGTGCGTAATGCACTGTATTCAATAAATCTGACAGCCTCGGCTTCGCAATATTTGTGTTTCTTCTTTTTTACCTGCAAATCAACAATGTCGCCAGGTACTACAAAGGGTACGAATACGGCCATCTCATTGACATGGGCAACACACTTGCCTTCGGCTGCCACAGCTTCGATGGTCACGTTTTCCAATATGGGTAAGGGTTTACGCTTACGGGTCATAATTCTTTTTAAGGGCAAAGTTACAAATAAATTAGGTATTTGTAAATAATTTTTGCAGAAAATATGCTGCCCAAACCAAAAAACATAAAATGTAAACTCCACATGTCAATTTTTCAATAATTTACTTGGAGATATTCTAAAAATGAAGTAACTTTGCAATAATAGAAAAACTAAATAATTTTTGAATAAATTTGATAATATGAGTGAGAAAAGAGTCTATACTTTTGGCAATGGTAAAGCCGAAGGTAATGCAAAAATGAGAGAGGAACTCGGCGGCAAGGGCGCTAACCTTGCCGAGATGAACCTTATCGGAGTTCCAGTTCCTCCCGGTTTCACAATTACCACTGGTTGCTGTAATGAATATTACGAGGTGGGCCAGGAGAAAATCAAGGAAATCCTGAACGATGAAGTAACAGCTGCTGTCAAGCACATCGAAAAGCTGATGAACTCCAAATTTGGTGACGTCCAGAATCCTTTGTTGGTAAGTGTACGTTCTGGCGCCCGCGCATCTATGCCTGGTATGATGGACACCATCCTCAACCTGGGTCTTAATGACGAGGTAGCAGAAGGTTTGGTTCGCAAGACCAACAACCCTCATTTCGTATATGACTCATATCGTCGCTTCGTACAGATGTACGGTGACGTAGTTCTCGAGATGAAGCCCGTAAACAAGGAAGACATCGACCCATTCGAGGAAATTATTGAAAGCGTAAAGGCTGAACGTGGTATCAAGCTCGACAAGGACTTGTCTGTAGAGGAGCTGAAGAAGCTGGTTGAACTGTTCAAGACCGCAATCAAGGAACGTACTGGCAAAGATTTCCCCGATGATCCTATCGAGCAGCTTTGGGGTGCCATCTGCGCAGTATTCCGCAGCTGGATGAACGAGCGTGCTATCCTGTACCGCAAGATGGAAGGAATTCCAGACGAGTGGGGTACCGCTGTTAGCGTTATGGCCATGGTATTCGGTAATATGGGTGAAACCAGTGCTACTGGTGTTTGCTTCAGCCGTGATGCCGGAAACGGTGAGAATCTCTTCAATGGTGAGTATCTCGTAAACGCACAGGGCGAGGACGTTGTTGCAGGAATCCGTACTCCTCAGCAGATTACCAAGATTGGCTCTCAGCGCTGGGCTGAGCGTGCAGGTATCAGCGAAGAGGAGCGCGTCAGCAAATATCCTTCTATGGAAGAGGCTATGCCTGAGATTTACAACCAGCTGAATGAACTCCAGGATATGCTTGAGCACCACTATCGCGATATGCAGGATATGGAGTTCACTGTTCAGGAGGGCAAGCTGTGGTTCCTTCAGACCCGTAACGGCAAACGTACCGGTACCGCAATGGTTAAGATTGCCATCGACCTGCTGCACGAGGGTATGATTGACGAGAAGACTGCCATCATGCGCTGCGAGCCTCAGAAGCTGGACGAACTGCTTCACCCCGTATTCGACAAACTTGAGCTTCAGAAGGCTAAGGTTATCACCCAGGGTCTGCCCGCTTCTCCCGGTGCCGCATGTGGCCAGATTGTATTCCATGCTGACGATGCACAGAAGTGGCACGCCGACGGCCATCGCGTAATTATGGTTCGTATCGAGACAAGCCCTGAAGACTTGGCTGGTATGGCATCTGCCGAGGGTATTCTTACCGCTCGTGGCGGTATGACCTCTCATGCTGCCGTAGTTGCCCGTGGTATGGGTAAGTGCTGTGTATCTGGTGCTGGTAGCATCAATGTAGATTATAAGACAAGAACTGTAGAAATCGACGGAGTCGTTTACAAGGAGGGTGATTATATCTCTCTCAATGGTTCAACCGGTCAGGTTTATGCAGGCGAAGTTCCCACCAAGGCAGCGGAGCTCAGCGGAGATTTCAAGGAGCTGATGGACCTCTGCGACAAGTATACCAAGTTGCAGGTTCGCACCAATGCAGACACTCCTCATGACGCAGCCGTAGCCCGCACATTCGGTGCCAAGGGTATCGGTCTTACACGTACAGAGCACATGTTCTTCGAAGACAAGAAGATTGTTGCAATGCGTGAAATGATTTTGGCTGACAGTGCCGAGGGACGCAAGAACGCTCTTGACAAGCTGTTGCCTTATCAGAAGGCAGATTTCAAGGGTATCCTTGAGGCTATGGATGGTTGCCCCGTCAACATCCGTCTGCTTGACCCACCTCTCCACGAGTTCGTTCCCCACGATCGTGCTGGTCAGGAAGTTATGGCAAAACAAATGGGCGTGGATGTTTCTGCTATCAAGCGTCGCGTTGAGAGCCTCGCAGAAAACAATCCTATGCTTGGTCACCGCGGTTGCCGTCTGGGAATCACATTCCCAGAGATTACTGCCATGCAGACTCGTGCCATCCTCTCTGCCGCTTGCGAACTGAAGAAGGAAGGCAAGAATCCTATGCCAGAGATTATGGTACCTCTTATCGGTACACTCAACGAGTTTAAGCAGCAGAAGGGTGTTATCCTCAAAGCCGCTGCCGAAGTATTCGAGGAGTATGGCGAGAAGATTGACTTTGAAATCGGTACAATGATTGAGATACCTCGTGCCGCCCTTATAGCAGACCGCATTGCTGAGGAGGCTGAGTATTTCAGCTTCGGTACCAACGACCTTACTCAGATGACCTTCGGTTACAGCCGCGATGACATCGCCAGCTTCTTGCCCGTATATCTTGAGAAGAAGATTCTGAAGGTCGATCCTTTCCAGGTTCTCGACCAGGCTGGTGTTGGTCAGTTGGTTAAGATGGCTGTAGAAAAGGGTCGTGCCGTACGTCCAAACCTACTTACCGGTATCTGCGGTGAGCACGGAGGCGAACCCAGCTCAGTTAAGTTCTGTGCCAAGATTGGCCTCAACTACGCCAGCTGTTCACCTTTCCGCGTGCCAATAGCCCGTCTTGCTGCGGCGCAGGCTGCTGTAGAGGAATAATTCATTATTCTTAATTATAAAAGAGGTGGAGATAATATTCTCCACCTTTTTATATTTAATACATTAATATATATATACAAATAAGAGTGAAGATAATCAAGATTCTTTTATCTTTTATCTTTTGCGTTCTGCCATTGACAGAAGCATTAGGTGAAGGTTTCGTCACTATAGATTTTGGAACTTCTAAAAAGGAAGCAACTGAACACTTTATTACAATGTGGGGCCAACCCGACATTGTTAACGATGAAGCCATCGTCTTTCTAAATAAAGACTTTCGTGGCTTCAGGTTCAACAAGATTATTATCGGTTTTGAAAACAAGAGCGATGACCATCATTTCAATCAGGCCCGCTTCTTCATTGCCCGCCACGCAAGACATCATGCTGTTGTACAGCGTGATTCTATAGCCAGAGTAATGGCCCATAAGTATGGTTACGGCATCAGCACCGACTACGAGGAAAATGGAAACAAATTCTATAAAGGCGGCGCATCTCCAGAGGGTATCGGCTTCCTGTTTACTATTTATACGCAGCGTAGAGAAGGTCGCTGGATGACCGAACTTCGCTTCGGTGCCTTTCATAAAATAAAGAAATAAATCATAAATCTCATGTGAAAAAGCGCACAGGCAACAGCTGTAAGCGTAAAATTTGTGAATAATATCACCATAATGGCCACGTTATGGTTAAAAGATGTTATAACAGAACAAAATTTGCGCAAAAATACTTGCATAAATATATGATAATTATTAAATTTGCAGAGTGTTTTTCATGGTATTAGATTATTAAGGTTTAGAAGGATTGGTTGTCGTGAGACAATCAATCTTTTTTTTGCCCATAACATTCGGGAGATTTTCCATATGCGTTACAAGAACAACCAGAGTAAGGATATCGGTCGGGAGGATAGATGGCGATAGCGTTAAATCTATCTAAAAAGAAACATCTTGTTATGTCAGCTCAAATTCTTTTCGTACATTTGCAATCCTAAATTTTTGATTATGGCAGATAATAATAATTCTACTCGCCGCAAAGCGTCTTCGACAACAATTGATACCTCGTATGGTCACTTGCAGCCCCAAGCCCTGGATGTGGAAAGGTTGGTATTGGGCGCCTTGATGATAGACAAAGATGCATTTTCAGTAGTTTCTGAGTTCTTAAAACCTCAGACGTTTTATGAACCACGCAACCAAAAAATATATCAAGCTATCCAAACGCTTAATGTGGATGAGCATCCTGTTGATATCTCTACAGTTATAGAAGAATTAAAACGTGAAGGCACTCTTGATGACATCGGAGGTCCCTCGTATGTACTCCAGTTGAGCCATGACGTGGCTTCGTCTGCTCATATTGAATACCATGCACATATCCTGGCGCAAAAGTTCTTGGCACGCCAACTTATTTCTTATGCAGGCAACATTGAGACCAAAGCCTTTGACGAGTCCATTGATGTCAACGAACTGATGCAGGAGGCAGAGGGAAGCCTGTTTGAGTTGTCGCAGAATAACATGAAGAAGGACTATGTACAGGTTGATCCGGTTATCAATAAGGCTATCGAAATGCTTCAGAATGAAGAAGGAAGGCAAGAATCCTATGCCAGAGATTATGGTACCTCTTATCGGTACACTCAACGAGTTTAAGCAGCAGAAGGGTGTTATCCTCAAAGCCGCTGCCGAAGTATTCGAGGAGTATGGCGAGAAGATTGACTTTGAAATCGGTACAATGATTGAGATACCTCGTGCCGCCCTTATAGCAGACCGCATTGCTGAGGAGGCTGAGTATTTCAGCTTCGGTACCAACGACCTTACTCAGATGACCTTCGGTTACAGCCGCGATGACATCGCCAGCTTCTTGCCCGTATATCTTGAGAAGAAGATTCTGAAGGTCGATCCTTTCCAGGTTCTCGACCAGGCTGGTGTTGGTCAGTTGGTTAAGATGGCTGTAGAAAAGGGTCGTGCCGTACGTCCAAACCTACTTACCGGTATCTGCGGTGAGCACGGAGGCGAACCCAGCTCAGTTAAGTTCTGTGCCAAGATTGGCCTCAACTACGCCAGCTGTTCACCTTTCCGCGTGCCAATAGCCCGTCTTGCTGCGGCGCAGGCTGCTGTAGAGGAATAATTCATTATTCTTAATTATAAAAGAGGTGGAGATAATATTCTCCACCTTTTTATATTTAATACATTAATATATATATACAAATAAGAGTGAAGATAATCAAGATTCTTTTATCTTTTATCTTTTGCGTTCTGCCATTGACAGAAGCATTAGGTGAAGGTTTCGTCACTATAGATTTTGGAACTTCTAAAAAGGAAGCAACTGAACACTTTATTACAATGTGGGGCCAACCCGACATTGTTAACGATGAAGCCATCGTCTTTCTAAATAAAGACTTTCGTGGCTTCAGGTTCAACAAGATTATTATCGGTTTTGAAAACAAGAGCGATGACCATCATTTCAATCAGGCCCGCTTCTTCATTGCCCGCCACGCAAGACATCATGCTGTTGTACAGCGTGATTCTATAGCCAGAGTAATGGCCCATAAGTATGGTTACGGCATCAGCACCGACTACGAGGAAAATGGAAACAAATTCTATAAAGGCGGCGCATCTCCAGAGGGTATCGGCTTCCTGTTTACTATTTATACGCAGCGTAGAGAAGGTCGCTGGATGACCGAACTTCGCTTCGGTGCCTTTCATAAAATAAAGAAATAAATCATAAATCTCATGTGAAAAAGCGCACAGGCAACAGCTGTAAGCGTAAAATTTGTGAATAATATCACCATAATGGCCACGTTATGGTTAAAAGATGTTATAACAGAACAAAATTTGCGCAAAAATACTTGCATAAATATATGATAATTATTAAATTTGCAGAGTGTTTTTCATGGTATTAGATTATTAAGGTTTAGAAGGATTGGTTGTCGTGAGACAATCAATCTTTTTTTTGCCCATAACATTCGGGAGATTTTCCATATGCGTTACAAGAACAACCAGAGTAAGGATATCGGTCGGGAGGATAGATGGCGATAGCGTTAAATCTATCTAAAAAGAAACATCTTGTTATGTCAGCTCAAATTCTTTTCGTACATTTGCAATCCTAAATTTTTGATTATGGCAGATAATAATAATTCTACTCGCCGCAAAGCGTCTTCGACAACAATTGATACCTCGTATGGTCACTTGCAGCCCCAAGCCCTGGATGTGGAAAGGTTGGTATTGGGCGCCTTGATGATAGACAAAGATGCATTTTCAGTAGTTTCTGAGTTCTTAAAACCTCAGACGTTTTATGAACCACGCAACCAAAAAATATATCAAGCTATCCAAACGCTTAATGTGGATGAGCATCCTGTTGATATCTCTACAGTTATAGAAGAATTAAAACGTGAAGGCACTCTTGATGACATCGGAGGTCCCTCGTATGTACTCCAGTTGAGCCATGACGTGGCTTCGTCTGCTCATATTGAATACCATGCACATATCCTGGCGCAAAAGTTCTTGGCACGCCAACTTATTTCTTATGCAGGCAACATTGAGACCAAAGCCTTTGACGAGTCCATTGATGTCAACGAACTGATGCAGGAGGCAGAGGGAAGCCTGTTTGAGTTGTCGCAGAATAACATGAAGAAGGACTATGTACAGGTTGATCCGGTTATCAATAAGGCTATCGAAATGCTTCAGAA
>ERZ780033.505-NODE-505-length-14169-cov-33.013_pt1 | contig 14169 bp, 8 predicted proteins | sample MGYA00511024_ERZ780033 | MGnify/ENA primary metagenome ERZ780033 (study PRJEB29588, sample SAMEA2157043) | human gut metagenome | biome: human gut; feature: human-associated habitat; material: faeces | place: Denmark | collected 2008/2010 ... | reverse complement strand
ATGTAGCGCCGTATACGAGACCCGTACGTACGGTGCAATGAGAGGTGCTGGGGGTAACTCCCCACATCTACTCTATTTTTGCGTGCCCACGCAAAAAATCCTGCGTGCCCACGCATAAATTCATACGTCGGCAAGCAGAGTTTTTGGGGCAGGGGGTATGTTTTTATTTTATATAAATAAATTTCCTATCTGGAAGACCAGAGCTGATATTACCCATGCTAATAGCGTGGTGTAGATGGCGGCAAAACCAGCCCATTTCCAACTGCCCGTCTCGCCCTTGATAGCCGCGATGGTGGCTATGCAGGGGAAGTAGATCAGTACGAAGAGGAGGAAGCAATAGGCGGTGAGGCTCGCTTTATGGGCAGCCTCGGCATCGCTATAGCCGTAGGTCTTCTGCAGGTCGGCAGTCATCTGCTTCTTCAGCACCTCGTATTTGCCGTCCTCGTCGTTGTAGTCGCTGTCGTCGCCAAAGCTGTCGTTGTTGCTGTAGAGCACACCCATGGTGGACGCCACGATCTCCTTTGCTCCCACGCCAGAGATGAGTCCTACGTCGAGTTTCCAGTCGAAGCCCTGAGGTGTGAAGACAGGCTCAATGGTCTTGCCTATTCTTCCGATGTAGCTCTGTTCCTGCTGTTGTTGCTGTCCCAACTCTTCGTTGTGGGGGAAGTATCCCAGCGCCCACACGATGATGCTTGCCACGAGGATGATTCCACCCATCTTCTTCAGGTACTGCTTGCCTTTCTCCCAGGTGTGTCGGCCTATGGCTTTCCAGGTAGGGAAGCGGTAGGGTGGCAGCTCCATGACGAAAGGTGTGTCCTCGCCCTTGATGACGAAGCTGGAGAGCACGCGGCTCAGTATGACGGCAAGTAGGATGCCGATGAGATAGAGCGACACCATGATGAGCGAGCGATACTGCAGGGCGAAGAAGGTTCCTATCACCATGATGTAGATAGGCAGACGCGCCGAACAGCTCATCAGCGGCAGGATGAGCATGGTGATGAGTCGCGAGCGATGGCTCTCGATGGTGCGTGTCGCCATGACGGCTGGTACATTGCAGCCAAAGCCCATGATGAGTGGGATGAACGACTTGCCGTGAAGTCCCATCTTGTGCATCAACTTGTCCATGATGAAGGCAGCACGTGCCATATAGCCAGAGTCCTCCATGTAGGAGATGAAGAAGTAGAGGATGAGAATCTGCGGCAGGAAGACGATGACGGCTCCCACGCCTCCGATGACTCCATCGACGAGCATGTCTTTCACCGGTCCGTCGGGCATGCTGGTGCTGATGACTGTTCCCAACCAAGCCACTCCGTCCTCAATCCATCCCTTAGGCACCTCGCCCAGGACGAAGGTGGCAGAGAACATGATGAACAGGAGCAGTACGAAGATGGGAAATCCCACGTATTTGTTGGTAAGGATGCGGTCGATGAGATGCGTCACCTGATAGGTGTCTTTGGCCTTTCCCGTTTCGTAGCCAGCCTCCTGCAAGGCTCCGTGTATGAAGCCGTACTTGGCGTCCATGATGGCAGTCTCGCTGTCTTCCATGGTTTCCTCCTTGACGCGTCGTGCAGCCTCGTCGCGTGCGGCGAAGATTTCCTTTGCCGACTTGAGGTGGCTCACATACTCTTCGGCATGCTTGTCGTTCTCGAGTAGTTTGATGGAGAGATATCGGGTGGAGTAGCGCTGGCGGATGCTGTCATCGGCCTTCAGATATTCCTGTATGTGCTCGATGCCGTGTTCTATCTCGTGTCCGTGGTTGATGTGGATGTGGCGATAGTGGGCATTGGAGCCTTCGCGTCCCTCGTACATTTCGATGATGGTGTCGAAGAGCTGGTCTACGCCTCTGCCGTTCTTGAAGACGGTAGGAACCATAGGTGTTCCGAAGAGTTCGCCCAACTTGTCGTAGTCGATGTTGTCGCCTCGTTTCTCGGTCTCGTCGAACATATTGAGAGCGCACACCATGCGGATGTGCATATCAATGAGCTGAGTGGTGAGATAGAGGTTGCGCTCCAGGTTGCTGGTGTCGATGACGTTGATGACGATATCGGGTGTGTGCTCGATGAGCTGCTTGCGCACATAGAGTTCCTCAGGCGAGTAGGCTGAGAGCGAATAGGTGCCAGGCAGGTCGACAAGGTTGAAGTGATAGCCGTTGTATTCGGCTTCGCCCACCTTGGCGTCGACGGTGACACCGCTGTAGTTGCCCACACGTTCGTGTGCGCCCGAGGCGAAGTTGAAGAGGGAAGTCTTTCCGCAGTTGGGGTTGCCGATGAGCGCCACGTTGATGACATGGTGCAGACGGTCGGCCTCCTGTTCAGCCACGAGCATCTTGTCGCCCAGTGCCTGCTCGTCGGGGTCCTCAGAGTCGACAGCCTGCGAGTTGATGACCTGTTCGCGTTCTTCCTCGTCAGCGTGTTTGAGCTGTTTGTCTTTCTTGGCCTCGTTGACCGAAACCACCTCAATGTGGTCGGCCTCGCTGTGTCTCAACGACACCTCGTAGCCCATGATTTTGTACTTTACAGGGTCTTGCAGTGGGGCATTGAGCAGCACGTCTACCTTCTTGCCCTTGATGAATCCCATCTCGATGATTCTTTTGCGGAAGCCACCGTGTCCTGAAACCTTGACGATGACGCCGCTTTCGCCTGTGTTGAGTTCGGATAATTTCATATTTTTTTATCTCCTTTTCTTCTTTTTTCTGTTATCGTGCGTGGCATGCAAACAGTGTGCCACGTCGTGTTGTGTCGTTTGAACTGCAAAAATACAAAAATATCTCGGCAACTGTATATTGATGCCTTATTAATGCGAAAAAAATACCTATAAATGATGAGCCTGTCATCAAATATAGGTATTTTCTCATTATTTATGATTATAGAACTTTAGTAAGTTCTCTGACTTCCTTATTTGCGAAAGGAGTTACAGGTTTCTGCCGTGGCAGTTCTTGAACTTCTTGCCGCTGCCGCAAGGACATGGATCGTTGGGGCGAGGCATGCGCTCTGCACGGTAAGGAGTGTGGTTGACCTGCTGTGCGCCCTCGCGTGTGTCGTGATGGGCAGCAGCCTGCTGTGCGGCACGCTCGGCGCGCTCGCGCTCAGCATCGATGTCCACCTTCTGCTCTACGTAGTTCTGCTGTGGGTGCTGCTCGGGTGCAGCCTCCTGTACGGGCTGTTCCTGCTCCATGACAGGAATCTGTCCGCGCATCAGAATGCTGGCGATGCGGTCGTTCATCTCGTTAATCATAGAGTCCCAGAGCTTCACACTCTCAAGCTTGAAGATGAGCAATGGGTCTTTCTGCTCGTAGCTGGCGTTCTGTACAGAGTGGCGCAACTCGTCGAGCTGGCGCAGGTTCTCCTTCCAGTCGTCGTCGATGATATGGAGCATGATGACTTTCTCCCACTGCTTTACCACGCTCTTGGCCTCGGTGTCGTAAGCCTCCTTGAGGTTGCAAGGAATGTTGTACATGCGCTTGCCGTCGGTGATAGGCACCATGATGCGCTCGTACATAGCGCCCTGGTTCTCGTACACCTGCTGGATGATAGGCCATGCTGTGGCCTGGATGCGCTCGGTCTTGCGCTTGAAGCTTGCCATGGCCTCCTGGAAGGCACGCTCGCAAAGTTCCTCACGCTGTATTCCCTCAAACTCCTCGGCAGTGAATGGAATTTCCATGGCCAGGATTTTGAGGAAGTCCTCCTTGGCGCCCTCGTAGTCGTTGTTGTTGATGATATAGAGCACTCGGTCCCAGATGACGTTGGTGATGTCCATACCGATACGCTCGCCCATCAAGGCGTGGCGGCGCTTCTCGTAGATCACGGTACGCTGCTTGTTCATCACGTCGTCGTACTCCAGGAGGTGCTTACGGATACCGAAGTTGTTCTCCTCCACCTTGCGCTGTGCACGCTCGATGCTCTTGCTGATCATTGGACTCTCGATACGCTCGCCGTCCTCGAAGCCCAAGCGGTCCATCACCTTGGCAATACGCTCAGAGGCGAAGAGACGCATCAGTTTGTCCTCCAAAGATACATAGAAGACAGAAGAGCCTGGGTCGCCCTGACGACCGGCACGACCACGCAACTGGCGGTCTACACGGCGGCTCTCATGGCGCTCGGTACCAATGATGGCAAGACCGCCTGCAGCCTTCACCTCGGGGGTGAGCTTGATATCGGTACCACGACCTGCCATGTTGGTGGCGATGGTGACAGCACCCTTGCCGTTGGTAGAGCGTCCTGCCTCGGCTACGATCTGAGCCTCCTGCTGGTGGAGCTTGGCGTTGAGCACATTGTGAGGAATATTGCGCATCTTGAGCATCTTGCTCAGCAATTCTGAAATCTCAACAGATGTTGTACCTACCAAGACTGGGCGACCGGCATTGCGCATCTCCTCAATCTCGTCGATAACGGCACGATACTTCTCGCGGGCTGTCTTGTAGACACGGTCGTCGAGGTCGTGGCGTGCGATTGGGCGGTTGGTAGGAATCTCTACCACGTCGAGCTTATAGATGTCCCAGAACTCACCGGCCTCGGTGCTGGCAGTACCTGTCATACCCGAAAGCTTGTGGTACATACGGAAGTAGTTCTGCAGGGTGATGGTGGCAAAGGTCTGTGTGGCAGCCTCTACCTTGACATGCTCCTTGGCCTCGATAGCCTGGTGCAAGCCGTCGCTCCAGCGTCGGCCTTCCATGATACGGCCTGTCTGCTCGTCGACAATCTTCACCTCGCCGTCCATCACGACGTATTCGTCGTCCTTGTTGAACATGGTGTAGGCCTTCAGGAGCTGCTGCAAGGTGTGCACGCGCTCGCTCTGTACGCCGTAGTGAGCCATCATCTCGTCCTTGATGTCGAGACGCTCCTGGTCGCTGATGTCGGTGCGTGCCTCGAGCTGGCTCATCTCTGTGGCGATGTCGGGCAGCACGAAGAGCTCACGGTCGTTCACCTGCTTGGCGAGCCATTCGGTTCCCTTGTCGGTGAGGTCGGCAGAGTTGAGTTTCTCGTCTACGACGAAGTATAGTGGAGCCACGGCCTTTGGCATCTCACGGTTGTTGTTGGCCATGTAGTATTCCTCAGTCTTGAGCATGCCTGCCTTGATACCTTCTTCAGAGAGGTACTTGATGAGAGGCTTGTTCTTAGGCAGTGCCTTGTAGGAACGGTAGAGGGCGAGGAATCCGTCCTCGAGCATCTTGGCGTCCTTGGTCTTGGTGCCTTCGCCAATCTTCTGCTTTGCCTCGGCGAGCAGCTCGGTAGCCTGCTTGCGCTGTACCTCGTACAGGCGCTCTACCAATGGCTGATACTGCTCGAACATCTGGTCGTCGCCCTTAGGAATAGGACCTGATATAATAAGAGGTGTACGGGCATCGTCGATTAACACGGAGTCGACCTCATCGACGATGGCGTAGTTGTGCTGACGCTGTACGAGGTCGGCAGGACTTGTCGCCATGTTGTCGCGCAGGTAGTCGAAACCAAACTCGTTGTTGGTACCGAAGGTGATGTCGGCCATGTAAGCCTTGCGACGAGCGTCGGAGTTGGGACGGTGCTTGTCGATACAGTCGACAGAGAGTCCGTTGAACATATAGAGTGGCCCCATCCACTCGGAGTCACGCTTGGCCAGATAGTCGTTCACGGTAACCACGTGCACACCGTTGCCAGTGAGGGCGTTGAGGAACACAGGCAGTGTAGCGACGAGGGTCTTACCTTCACCCGTAGCCATCTCGGCAATCTTACCTTGGTGCAGCACCGTACCACCGAAGAGCTGTACGTCGTAGTGAACCATTTCCCACTTCAGGTCGTTGCCGCCTGCTGTCCAGTGGTTGTGGTAGATGGCATTGTCGCCATCGATGGTGATGAAGTCATTGGCAGGATTGGCAGCCAGCTCGCGGTCGAACTCTGTGGCTGTTACTACAGTCTCCTCGTTCTCGGCGAATCGGCGGGCTGTATCTTTCACGATGCTGAAAGCTGTAGGCAGCACCTCGTTGAGGGCAACCTCGTAGTTGTCGAGTGCCTCTTTCTCCAACTTGTCTATCTGGTTGAATATATCTTCACGCTGGTCGATAGGTGTGTCTTCGATAGTGGCTTTCAGCTCGGCAATCTTCTCTCTCTGAGCCTTGCCGGCGTTCTGTACATACTGCTGTATTTCCTTGGTTTTTGCACGAAGCTGGTCATTGCTCAGGGCCTTGATGTTAGGATACTCGGCCTTTACTTTTTCCACGATAGGCTGGATGAGCTTCATGTCGCGGGAAGACTTGTTGCCGAACAATGACTGCAGAAATTTGTTAAAGTTCATTTTATATATTGTTTTTTATTATTATTCGTTGATTTTTATTGTTTTCAGGGTTGCAAAGGTACAAATAATATCTGTAAATCAGCAACGTTTTGGGTGATAAATGTTAAAAATCGGGTCCGCGAATAACAATACTTCCGTATGGAGCCTGATATTTGGGCTCTGTGGGGGGAGTAAAACAAATATAAGGATTGGATTCTGTCAGATTGGCAGAAGTGTCGGCTTTCTGTATTGCCGACGGGAAATGATGTTGTGCTTTCTGATGGTCTTCGGATGCTTCCTTGATGGCCTTGATGACGCTCAGAATGTCTTCTTCAAGCGCTTTGGCCTCGGGCTGCTGGATGAACTCATCGTAGGATATATCGGTGAGCGCAAACCTCAGTGCCTGCTGATAGGTCTGCGCTTCCATGCCTGTTGCCGCAAGGACAACCAAGAGGGCGGTGATATATCTGTTTACCATTCTATTTTTTTTGTTATGAAGCTTTGTTGGCTTCGTGTTGATGATTTTCCTTCGAGAGGTTGATTTCTTCGTGAAGTCTATATTCTTTGTGAGGTCTATTTTCTTCGCAAGTCGAGTTGAGTTGACTTCACTGCCACTCTTACGAGCAAAGATAATGCCAAAATGACCATGCCCTCAGCGTAGTCCTGCCATATCTGCAGGAAAAGTGCCACGACGATGAGTGCTGCCCATACGTTGTAATACCAGTGCACACGATGCTGACGCATCTTCTTGGTGACGCTCCATACGAAGATGAGGTTCAGCGGGTTGAGGATGAGTGTCTGGAAATTGATCTGCACGGTGGGGTGTTGCGAGAACACCATGGCAAGGAGAATCAGTCCTGGCAGTCCGGTAAGTACGAGCAGGGCTGTGTCAATCCACCAGAAATTCTTCTTTCTGTGCCATTCCGTGAGGCTGAGCAGGATAACAATCACCAAGATGCCTGTCGCTGCCACGAAAGGAGAGATGACATCGGTTATAGTAGTTCCTGTATGAGAGTTCTCCTTGACTGCATCTGCAGCCATCACTACTTCCTTGGGTGAAATGAGATAGAAGGTGCTGTCTACCAGTTTGATGTATCTTGGTTCTTGTGGATAAACTGTTGTCGACGGAATAGGTTGCTGGGCTGTGTCCTTACGGGCTTCCACTGCGAAGTCCATGGAGAGGTTGTCGGGCAGGAACTCCCATTCCTGTTTGTTTATTGCACGGTCGGCTCGGAAGCCCAGGAGCAGGTCGTTTCCGAAGCGTGCCCAACGGTGATGGGCGTTCAGGCGGTGAATCTCCTCACGATAGGTGGAGAGGGTCGTTTTAATCTCGAAGTTGGTGCTGTTGGTCGCCAAGTGGTCGATGATCATGTTGCGTGCACGTGTGGTGCAGTTGTCGTAGAAGAAGTTGTAGCGGTAGGTGCGGTTCTCCTCCTGGTTGTTCTTCTCCACGGCAGTAAGGATGTTCCATTTCTCGTTTCGTGTCAGGGCAAGGCGCTGTTGTCTTACCCATCTGCCTTCGTAGGAATACTCCGCCATGAAACGATTCATGGGGATGATGCCTATCTGATAGTCGGTGAGCCCGAAGACGAAGCGCAGCACAAAAAAGTCCTGGTTGAAGGAGAACATGCCCCAGTTGACAGCCACGTCACTGCCATGGGCACGGTCTTCTATGCGAAGAGCGGTGTGTCCATAATACGACCAAACCTCCTGTCCCGGTCCGCAGGTCAGGAGTGAAATATCCACGGAGTCGACCCATTGGGGTGCTTCCGTCTGTTGTGCAGAAGCCTTAGTCGTTAAAATGATTAACAAAACGGCAAAAATGCACCTAAAATTATATTTAAAACGTTTCACGATGCAAAAATACCTTATTATTTTGGATTTTCCTTCTTTTATCTCGATTTTTTTCAATACTTTTGCACTCTGAATATAATTTTGAACAATTATCATAGGATGAAAAAACTATTTTTGGCGGCTCTCATGATGAGCTTGGCTCTGGCAGTGAATGCCCAGAGCGGCATGAATTCTCCATACAGTCAGTGGGGGTTGGGCTTATTGTCCGACCAGACTTCTGGTTTCAATGCAGGTATGAATGGAGTGGGACTTGGCTTTCATGAGCACAATCAGGTAAATTATATCAACCCGGCTTCTTATTCTTCGGTCGACTCGCTGACATTCCTTTTCGATGCCGGCATTTCGGGTCAGATCAGCAACTTCAATGAGAACGGCGTGAAGAAGAACGCCAAGAATGCCAACTTGGACTATGTGGTCGCTGCTTTCCGTGCTTTCCGCCACATGGGTGTGAGTTTCGGTATCCTGCCTTTCTCCAACGTGGGCTATAACTATTCTGTGTCGGGATGGGTGAACGAAGAAACCAAGGAAGATTATTACACCAATACCTATGAGGGTGATGAGGGATTCCATCAGGCTTACGTGGGTTTGGGCTACATGCCAGTGAAGGGACTGTCGGTGGGTGCCAACATCTCTTACCTGTGGGGCAAGTACAACCGTACCGTCACCAACAGCTACAGCAATTCGTATATCAACTCCCTCTCGCGCAACTATTCGGCAAGAGTGGGAAGCTATAAGCTCGACTTCGGTGTGCAGTATACGCAGCGTGTGTCGAAGAAGGACTGGGTGACACTGGGTCTTACCTATTCTCCCAAGCATAATTTAGGTGCCAGCGCCGATATGTTTCAGGTGAAGACAAATGCCATGGATGGCTCGCTCGACACCACATCCTTTTCTGTTGACAAGGCTTTTGAACTGCCTCACATGGTGGGAGCAGGATTGATGTGGAATCATGCGGCACAGTGGAAAGTGGGTCTCGACTACACTTTACAGATGTGGGAAGACCTCAAGGCGCCTGTCTTCGACGGAAGAGACTATGTGCTGAAGGACGGCTGCTACAGCAACCGTCATAAGATCAACCTCGGTGCACAGTACTGCTATGGCGAGTACAGCCGCCGTTTCTTGCAGAGAGTACAGTATCGTGCCGGTGTGAGCTACACCACTCCTTATGTGAAAATCAATGGACAGGACGGACCCAAGGAATTTGCGGTAAGTGCCGGTTTCGGTATTCCTATCGTCAACTCCTACAACAGCCGTTCATTCCTCAATATCAGCGGTCAGTGGGTGAAACGCTCTGCCAAGGACCTTATCAAGGAGAATATTTTCCGCATCAACATAGGCTTCACCTTCAACGAGGATTGGTTCAAGAAGTGGAAGATGCAGTAAACAGTACGGAATTTCTGTGCTGAATGTTGGTTTCTGGATGATTCGGAATGCTTCGGAATGTTTTGGAAAGGTTTGAGATGTTTTGGGAAACTTCTGGAAGCCTCGAAGTGAGAGATGTTTCCGAAAGCTTGAAAATATTTATATTATTAATGTATAGAACAAGGCATTTTATATATGGACTTATCGCTCTCCTGCTGATGGCTGCATGTCAGGAGCAGGTGGAGCATACGGCTCCTGCCATCAGGGCACGCGACTCCGTGGCAATGATGACTTCTTATGGCGTCAACACACTCATCAGCGACTCTGGCGTCATCAAGTATCGCATTGTTACTGAGCGATGGGAGGTGAATGTCAACAAGCATCCGTCGCAATGGATTTTTGACAAAGGCATACTCCTGGAGCAGTTCGACGACAAGTTTCATATCAACAGTTATATACAGTGCGACACGGCTTATTACTTCGACCAGCTCAGAATATGGAAACTCTATGGTCGTGTGAGAATTCTCACCAAGGACGGCTTGCGCTTTATGAGCGAGCAACTTACATGGGATGAGAATAAGCACGAACTGTCGAGCCATGTGTTCAGTAAACTCATCACACCTGAGCGTACTTTGCAGGGCACGCACTTCTGGAGCGACGAGAAGATGACGCGTTATTATGTGAGCAACTCGAAGGGTAGTTTCGAGAAGAGCGACATGACAGGATCGGGAGCAAGCGATACCTTGCGCTCGCAGCCCGACTCGGTGAAGGGAAACCTTCGACAGAGAGCCACTCCGCAGCGTGCTACTACCATCCCTCTGATGCACTAATGTCATGACAGAAACAGACAAAAATATATGGAAGTAGGAATAAATCTTGTGATAGGCATATTGGTTACGCTCTTGTTCTCTGCCTTTTTCAGTGGCATGGAGATAGCCTTTGTGTCTTCCAACCGAATGCTTGCCGAGATGGATAAGGATAAGAACAAGAACGGGGTGACCCAGCGATTGGTCTCGCTCTTCTATAACCATCCCAACGGCTTTGTCAGCACCATGCTCGTGGGCAACAATATCGCTCTTGTGGTGTATGGCATACTGATAGCACGATTGTTCGACAATACAATTTTTCAAGGTATGGATGCGGCTTTCACTGTGCCTGCTGATACTATTCTCTCGACCATCATCGTGCTTTTTACGGGCGAGTTCTTGCCCAAGACCCTTTTTAAGGCGAACCCCAACCGACTGTTGAACTTCTTCAGCCCCATGGCCTATGTTTGTTATGTCGTGCTGTGGCCCATCAGTGTGTTCAGCACTTTCCTGAGCAGAATCCTGTTGAGATTGGTGGGAGTGAAGATGGACAAGGAGGCAGAGGACGAAGGCTTCTCGAAGGTTGACCTCGACTACCTGGTGCAGTCGAGTATCGATAATGCAGAGAAAGACTCTGATATCGATGACGAGGTGAAGATCTTCCAGAATGCACTCGACTTCTCCGACACAAAGGTGCGCGACTGCATGGTGCCGCGAACTGAAATTCAGGCCGTAGAGACCGATGCCTCGCTCGATGAGCTCCGCCAGAAATTCATAGAGAGCGGAAACTCTAAAATCATTGTCTACGAAGAGGATATCGACCACATCGTCGGCTATATCCACAGCTCTGAACTCTTCCGCAATCCTGCCCGATGGCAAGACCATGTGCGCAAAATGCCTTTTGTGCCCGAAACCATGCAGGCACAGAAGCTGATGCAGATTTTCCTGCAACAGAAGAAGTCGTTGGGCGTAGTGGTTGACGAGTTTGGTGGAACCAGCGGACTTGTGAGTCTGGAAGACATTGTGGAGGAAATCTTCGGCGATATAGAAGACGAGCACGACTCGTCCAAGTATGTTGCCAAAAAGACAGAGGACGGTGATTATCTGCTGTCGGCACGCTTGGAGATAGACAAGGTGAACGAACTCTTTGATCTTGATCTTCCCGAGAGTGATGAATATATGACTGTGGGTGGCTTGATTCTGCACGAATATCAGAGTTTCCCAAAGCTGAATGAAATCATCAAGTTCGGTAAGTATGAGTTCAAAATCATCAAGTCCACATCCCGCAAGATAGAGTTGGTACGTCTGCATTTGTTGCAGTAAAAAGCACTTGTTTAAGCCAACAAGTGCTTTTTTTATTTATAAAAATTGCAGTTTTTGCTTGATAAGGCTAAAAAACATAGTAAAAAATTCCCTTATTTGCAATTTTCTTTGTATTTTTGCAAGCAATTGGCTACATTTCTGATAATGAGCCTTCAACGAGAAACAAAAAATAAAAACAAAAATAATAATTAAAACGTAATGGCAGCATTAGGAACAATTAGAAAAAGAGGCGTGATACTGGTATGTATCATTAGTTTTGGCCTCTTTGCATTCATTGCCGAGGAAGGCTTCCGTTCGTGCGATTCTGCAAAGAACAACGAGCGCCAGCAAATCGGTGAAGTGTTAGGTGAGAAAATCAGCGTACAGGAATTTCAGAAGTTGCTCGATGAGTACACCGAAGTCATCAAGATGCAGCAGGGACAGGAAAATCTCCCTGAGGATCAGATGAATCAAATCAAGGATATGGTTTGGAACACATACGTTCAGAACCAGATTGTGGCCAAGGAAGCCAGCAAGCTGGGTCTTACCGTAACAGACGCTGAGCTTCAGGATATTTTGAAGACTGGTACTAACCCTATGCTTCAGCAGACTCCGTTTGTCAATCAGCAGACTGGCCGCTTCGATGCAGCTTCTCTCCAGAAGTTCTTGGCTGATTACAAGGCTCAGAAGGCTAATCCTTCTGCCAATGCTCAGATGATGGAGCAGTATGACAAGATCTTCAAGTACTGGTCTTTCATCGAGAAGACGCTTCGTCAGCAGACTTTGGCTCAGAAGTATCAGTCTCTCTTGGCTCACTGCTTCCTCTCTAACCCTGTAGAGGCTAAGATGGCTTTCAAGGAGGAGAACGAGGAGAGCCAGATTCAGTTGGCTGCTTTCCCTTACTCTGATATTCAGGACGACAAGGTGAAGGTTGAGGAAAGCGATCTGAAGGCTAAGTATGATGAACTGAAGGCTCGTTTCAAGCAGCCTGTAGAGAGCCGTGACATCAAGTTCGTTGATGTAGAGGTAAGTGCTTCTCAGACTGACCGCGTAGCTCTCAACAAGGAGTTCGCTTCTTTCCACAAGCAGTTGGCAGAGGCTGCCGATCCTGCTGAGGTTGTACGCAAGTCTGCTTCTACTGTGGCTTACCTTGGTTTGCCTGTCAGCAAGACTGCTTTCCCATCAGATATCGCCTCTGAACTCGATTCTCTCGCAGTGGGTGCTACTTCTGCAGTGAAGGTTAATGCTGGTGACAATACTTTGAATATCGTCAAGCTCGTCAGCAAGCAGCAGTTGCCTGATTCAATCCAGTATCGTGCCATCCAGGTGGCTGCCAATACTGTAGCCGAGGCTAAGGTGAAGGCAGACTCTATCCAGGGAGCTATTGCTGGTGGTGCTGACTTCGAGGCCGTTGCCAAGAAGTACGGTCAGACAGGCGAGAAGGCTTGGATGACTACCAAGCAGTATGAGTTTGCTCAGAGCATGGACAAGGACAACAAGACTTTCATCAATACTTTGAATACTGCATCTGTCAATGCTTTGAACACGATTCAGTTGGGGCAGGGTTATGTTGTTCTCCAGGTTCTCGACAAGAAGGGTATGGTAGAGAAGTACATGGCTGCTGTGATCAAGAAGCCTATCGATTTCTCACAGGATACTTATCGTGCTGCTTACAACAAGTTCTCAAGCTTCGTAAGCGCCAACGAGAAGTCTGAGGACTTGCTCAAGAACGCTGCGAAGAACGGTTACAAGGTTCAGGACTTGAAGGACGTTACTACAAATGCTCACTATGTAGCCAACATCCACGCTACACGTGAAGCTTTGAAGTGGATCTTTGACAGCAAGGAAGGTGCTGTTTCTCCTCTCTATGAGTGTGGCGACAACAACCACTTGTTGGTTATTGTTCTTGACAAGATTCATCGTGTCGGTTACCGCGGATTGGACGATGCTCAGGTGAAGGAAATGGTAAAGGCTGAGGTCATCAAGGATAAGAAGGCTCAGATGATCGAGGAGAAGTTGAATGGTGTGAAGAGCATCGCAGCTGCCAAGGCTAAGGGTGGCAAGGTTTCTTCTGTCAACCAGATCACTTTCGCAGCTCCTGTGTTTATCGCAGCTACTGGTGCCAGCGAGCCTGCTCTCTCTGGTGCTGTTTCTGCCACTAAGAAGGGTGCTTTCTCTGCTCATGCAGTTAAGGGCAATGCCGGTGTTTACCTCTTCCAGGTTACTAACAAGACCAATCGTTCTGTTAAGTTCGACGAGAAGGCTATGGAGCAGAAGTGCCGTCAGAAGGCAATGCAGTATGCTGGAAACTTCATGAACGAGCTTTATATGAAGGCTCATGTAGTTGACAACCGCTACTTGTTCTTCTAATTCTTTAGAAATATCTGTTTTCTGATTATTCAGAACAGAATGAATCAATATTTTATCGAGGGTGTGTCATTAACTGGTGTTATGACACACCCTCATTTTTTTCTTATTCTTATTCTTATAAGTTCTGCTAAAGTAGTAGATTGCAGAATATACAATGCATGATGGGATATCTGGAAAGTGTCTTTTTGTACATATGGTTGACTCCTTAAAATGTAAGTGAAATGAAAAA
>ERZ780033.503-NODE-503-length-14192-cov-7.33564_pt1 | contig 14192 bp, 10 predicted proteins | sample MGYA00511024_ERZ780033 | MGnify/ENA primary metagenome ERZ780033 (study PRJEB29588, sample SAMEA2157043) | human gut metagenome | biome: human gut; feature: human-associated habitat; material: faeces | place: Denmark | collected 2008/2010 ... | reverse complement strand
GAGTTGCGTTTCCCCAGCCCAGGGTTGCGGGCGAAGCACGCTACCCTGGGTAAGCGACCAACTAACCTTGCAACTCTGACGGAGTTGCGCTTAGCCGTAGGCGTTACTTGTCGTGTGTATTCCCTTAAACATTGAATTTACCATCACAATAATCTACAAAAAAAAATGTGGCTTTTCATGGCTTCGCCCTATGCCATCCGCAAGGTGATGGAGATAATGACAAAGCACATAATATATAATTGGTCTGCGTTCTCTCCCCTTGTGGAGAGCCAGAGAGGGGCCTCTTATGATGGTCGTTGCGCCTCCATGCTTGCCTATAATTGTGCGCGATGCCATTATTTCGGCGATTTTAACAACTATTACACGAGTAATGTTGGTGGAGTCCCGTTTTTTCACGAATTTTGTAGTTGTTACAACCATTACAGACAGCAGAATTTCAACTCTACGCACCGGTGCTACGCCCGTTGCCACTCTAACTTTATACACGCGCACTATGAAATGCGTCATTATTGCCACCCCTGCCCACCGCCCTGCTGCGGCGTACAGCCACACCGCTACAGCGTTGCTGGCAGTCATCACTCGTAGACTCTTGCCCGTAGTCATGCTGCTCCTGACAGTCATGACGGCCTCGGCGCAAACCGTCAAGGACGAAGAAACCCTGCATGTGGACTTCGACGGCTGGTTCAGCACCCTGGTCAACAACCGCAAGTTGTACAACCGCTACAACGACAGCATCTTCCTCATACACGACCACGACCGCTGGGTGGTGTTTTTCCACACCCGCGCTGCCCTGAACCACGATATCTATCAGAGCAACAAGCTCTGCCTGGACAGTCTGCGCCAGGTCATCACCCTGCCACAAGCCAAGAACGACGAGAGGCTCTATTCGGAATTTATCAAGAGCTTCTTCAGCAAGTATATCAACCAGAACCGCTCCGACCCCTTCCTCATGCTCGAGCTCTGTGACCTCATCGACACCCTGCAGGTCAACCGCCCTGACTCGCTGAGGTTTACCAACTATCTGAACACGTGGCGTGGCTCTGCCTACTACCATATCTGGAACATGACCCATGACGACGAACTCCTGCAGAAGTCGTATGCTTGCTACCAGCGATGCGTTGCCGACGACGCCAAGCGCTATCCCGCCTATCAGTCAAACTATCTCAACGCGATGCTGCAATTGTGTGCGTATGTATGGGCACAGAAGAAGGTGGAGACGGTCGACGATCTGCGCGGGCGCATCAAACTGGCAAGACGATATGTCGCCAAGAACGGCAACGAGCTCAGCCGCAAGGGCTACAAGATAACCGAACTCAAGAGGCGGCTCAACAATGCCGACGAGTCCATGGTGCGCAACATATTTCTGGTGGACCGCACCACCATCAAGAAGAAGAGCATCGACAAACTCATGTATAACCTCGTGCAAAGAAACCTGCGGAAGCCCTCACTGGACAATTCCTCGTATCTGCGCACGCTGATCATGCAGACAAACCTGAAGCAGATAACCGCCAAGGAGGCTCTCAATAGATACCGCCCGCGCTACAGGGCGTCTATGGAGAGTCTGCGCAATCGTAGGCTCGACCCCCAAGAGTTCTCATTGCATCTTATGCCCTACTATTCGTTGTTCTATTTCAACGATTTGGCTGACATCCCCTACGGCGCCAAGCGCCGTAACGTGCTCCGCATGTGCCGCGACATCGAGATGGCTTTCCGCCATCGCAGTGACTGCCAGTCGGTGACCACCTTTGTCAACAACCTCAATGTCTTCGTCACCTACGACCGCATACTGTCGTATCTGAAGCCCCGCGAGCGCCTTGCCTTCCTCAACAAGCTGTCGGTATCGACCCATGTGACCACCTACGCCCACTCCGTACACGTGAGCGAGATAGCCATGGTGCTCATGGAGAGTCTTGTGGACAATCAGCCCCAGTTGCTGGTGGGCTATTTGGGTTGCGAGACCGAAGGCAGCGTAAAGCGCCACAAGCGCAGGTTTGTCGAGTTTGTACGCGAAGCCGCCCTCTACCACGACCTGGGCAAGAACACCATCATCCCCGTGGTAGACAACGACTACCGTCCGCTCACCGACCAGGAGTTCAAGATCGTGAAGCGCCACCCGGAGATGGGACTCAAATACCTCGCCCTCGACCCCAAGCTGGCGAAGTATCACGACACCACCCTGGGTCACCACAAGTGGTACAACGGCAAGGGAGGTTATCCCGCCGACTTTGACAATACCCGCTCGCCTTACCGCATCATGATAGACATCATCACCCTGAGCGACTGCATGCAGGCCGCTACCGAGCGCGTGGGCCGCAACTACAAGGACGGCAAGACCTTTGATGCCGTGATGGGCGAGATGCGTCGCGACGCCGGCACCCGCTACAATCCCGACCTCGTGAGCCATATCGACGCCCATCCCGGGCTGGCACAGAAACTCAACCACCTGCTCGAAGAGGGCTGGATGGACATCTATTATAACATCTACAGCCAGTATTTTGTCAACCAGCAATAGCACCGTCGCCATCATCGCGACGCCCCTGTCGACTATGGACGTCGTCACCTCGTCAGAGATGGTGATAGGGATGGTATGCGCCCTGAAAATGTTAAAAATGACGGGCGTGGTGAAAAATAATTGCATATTTTGGCAGAAAGAAGCCGAGAAATGATGTATCTTTGCATGTTGGAGAATTATCCCATAGTTGCATCACACTTAAACAATCATCAAATGAACAGAAACAGTACCCCGGGGTTCAACCCCACCGTTGCCCGACAGATAGTCTGGGCTCTCGTCGCCATCTTCGTCTTCGTGATAGGCATGGCCTTCATCCGTCCCTGGTATAACGTATGGTCGCAGGAGATGGAAGGCAAGGCCGAGTTTGCCAAAGCCGAACAGAACCGCAAGATTAAGATTGAGGAAGCCCGTGCCAACCTCGAGGCTGAGAAACTCAACGCCCAGGCCGAAGTGGCACGCGCCAAGGGTGCCGCCGAAGCCATCAAGATAGAGAACGGCAGCATCACCCCCACCTATATCCAGTATCTCTGGGTGCGCCAGCAGAGCGACCTGAGCGACAAGACCGTCATCTATATCCCCACAGAGACCAATCTGCCCATCCTCGAGTCGACGCGGATGAACAAAATCAAGTCGCAGCACGCCCCAACGGCTACACACGAATAACCAAGTAAACAATTATAATCAAGTATGAAGAAAAGAATTACTCTCTTGACATTGTTCCTGCTCGCAGTGATGACAATGTCAGCCATCCCCGCACGCCCTAATCTGTGGCGCATGATTACCCTTGCCGACGGCAGTCAAGTCAAGGCCCGCCTTGTGGGCGATGAGCACGGCCACTGGTATCGTGATGCCGACGGAAAGAGCTATGTATCAGCAGGCAACGATATATACAGGCAGGAAGATGCCACCAAGGTGGCTGCCCGTGCCAAGCAGCGTCGTGCCCGTGCCAACCAGCACTACGCCAGCCGTCGCAAGGCAGACATCTCGGGCAACCGCGGCAACTATCGGGGCACCAAGAAGGGACTCATCATCCTCGCCAACTTCAAGGACAAGAAGTTTTCTGCCAGCCATACCCTCGACCTGTACAAGAAGATAGCCAATGCCGAGAACTACAAGGACAATGGCTTCAACGGCAGTATCAAGGACTACTTCAGCGCACAGAGCGATGGCAAGTTTACCATCGATTTTGACGTGGTAGGGCCTGTAACCCTGTCGCAGAATATGGCTTACTATGGTGGAAATGACTCAGAAGGCAACGACAAGCATCCCGAGCAGATGATTAAGGAAGCCTGTGAGCTTGCCGACGGTTGGGTAGACTTCTCTGACTACGACTGGACCGGTAACGGCGAGGTGGATCAGGTCTATGTCATCTACGCCGGACAGGGTGAGGCCAACGGTGGTAGCGATGACACTATCTGGCCCCACGCTTATGAACTGGCTGCCGCCAAAATAACACTCTCCCTCGACGGTGTCAAAATCAATTCTTACGCCTGCTCTGCCGAGCTGGGCTATTCGGGCATCGACGGTATCGGTACCATCTGCCACGAGTTCTCTCACTGTCTGGGCTACCCCGACCTCTATGATATCTTCTATGAGGGCAACTTCGGTATGTCGAGCTTTGACCTCATGGACTCTGCCGGCTACAACGACGACGGCTTCTGCCCCGCCGGTTATACTGCCTATGAGAAATGGATTGCCGGATGGATAGACTACGAGGTGCTCGAAGACGAGAACGTGACGGTCACTGACCTCAAGCCCACCAGCGAGGGTGGCAAGGCATACGTAATATATAATAAAGGTAACCGCAACGAATACTTCATCCTCGAAAACCGTCAGCAGACCAAGTGGGACAAGTATATCGAGGCTACAGGTCTGCAGGTTATCCATGTAGACTATGACCCCACCTGCTGGATTAACAATGTGGTCAACTCTAAGGGTGAATTCCGTCAGAAAGATGGCTGGACAGCCGACTTCAAGAACGACCACCAGCGCCTCACGCTCGTACATGCCGACAACATTGACGACAGCAAGTACTGGAACAAAGGCGAGCAGTATTATACCAAGACTACACTCACAGGCGACCTGTATCCCTACAAGTCAAACAATGAGTTGAGCGACACATCGATACCTTCGTTCGGTCTCTACAACGACAACGAGGACGGTACCCGCAACATGGGCCGTCAGGTCAAGGACATTACCGAGAATGACAACGGTACTGTGAACTTCCAGTACAATGCAGCTATCGTGGTAGAACCCACTCCAGAGGGTCAGGTGTTTTATGAGAGCTTTGACAAGTGTGCTGGAACGGGCGGAAACGACGGTACATGGAGTTCTGGCAGCAATGCGCTGGTAACAGACAACGCAGGTTGGGAGTCAGTCTCCCGTGCCGGTGGCTTCAAGTGCGGCAAGTTTGGCTCAACCAAGAAGAGCGGCTACGCCACCACACCTTCCTTTGCCCTCAACGGCAAGGCCAAACTCACCTTCAAGGCTGCGCCTTACGGTAGTGACGGCACCTCGCTCAAGGTGACTTACAACGGCGTCGAGGTAGCTACACTCACCATGAAGAATGAGGAATGGACCGAGTACAGCCTCGACATTACCGGCACCGGTACTGGCAAGATTACCTTCACCCCTGCCAAACGTATGTTCCTCGATGAGGTGCGCATCGTGGCTGATGGCGTCGGCACCGGCATCGATACTGTCGAGACTACTGGCAAGCCCGTAGACAACCGCGTCTACAACATCCAGGGCCAGTATCTGGGCACCAGCCTCGACAATCTCCCTGCAGGCATCTACATCGTAGGTGGAAAGAAAGTGGTGAAGTAACCACGACACATACAGACACAAAAAAATCCCTTCCGTCACTTATGGCGGAAGGGATTTTTTTTAATGGTAAATTAGTTGCTGAACACGATGTGGTCGTCGGCGACATCGACCGTGATGGGCTTGTCCTTGCTTACGCGCTCAGCCAGCAGCATACGGCTCAGGTCGTTGAGCACGTAGTCCTGGATGGCACGCTTTACGGGGCGGGCGCCAAAGGTGGGGTCGAAGCCTACACGCGACAGATAGTCTATTGCCGCCTTGGTCCAGGTGAGTGTCACGCCCTGCTCGGCAGTCATCTTCTGCAGCTTCTGCATCTGCAGTTCCACAATCTTGGAGATTTCCTCCTGCGTCAGCGGATGGAAGGTGATGATGTCGTCGATACGGTTGAGGAACTCAGGACGCATTATCTTGCCCAGCATCTCACGCGTGGCGTTGGAGGTCATGATGATGATGGTGTTCTTGAAGTTGACCACGCGGCCCTTGTTATCCGTGAGTCGGCCGTCGTCCAATACCTGCAAGAGGGTGTTGAACACATCGGGATGGGCCTTCTCTATCTCGTCGAAGAGGACCACGGAGTAAGGCTTGCGTCTTACTGCCTCGGTCAGCTGGCCACCCTCGTCGTAGCCCACATATCCAGGAGGCGCGCCGATGAGCCTTGTCACGCTGAACTTCTCCTGATACTCGCTCATATCGATACGCGTCATCATGTTCTCGTCGTTGAAGAGATATTCGGCGAGCGCCTTGGCAAGTTCGGTCTTACCCACACCGGTCGTGCCGAGGAAGATAAACGAGGCGATAGGTCTCTTGGGGTCCTGCAGTCCGGCTCGTGAGCGGCGCACGGCATCGGCTACAGCCTTGATGGCCTCGTCCTGACCCACCACTCTGTGATGGAGTTCGTCTTCGAGATGCAGCAACTTCTCGCGCTCACTCTGCATCATCTTAGACACGGGGATGCCCGTCCAGCGGCTTACCACCTCGGCGATATCGTCGGCGGTAACCTCTTCGCGCACCATGGCGTCGCCGTCCTGGGTGCCTCGTAGCTGCTGCTGGATATGGTCTATGTCGTCCTGGATGCTCTTCAGGCGGCCGTAGCGTATCTCAGCCACACGGCCATAATTGCCCTCGCGCTCGGCCTTGTCGGCCTCAAACTTCAGGATCTCCATCTCCTGCTTGTCCTGCTGGATCTTGTTGACCAGAGCCTTCTCGGACTCCCACTTAGCCCGGTACTGGCGCTCCTGCTCACCCAACTGGGCAATCTCCTTGTCCAGTTTGTCGAGCGAGTCGTGCAGATTGGCTGCCGCGTCGTCCTCGGTGCCGCTGCCTTGACGGTGCTTGATTTCGCTGCGTATTGCCTCGCGCTCAATCTCAAGCTGCTTCAGATGGCGGTCTATCTCGTCGAGTTCCTCGGGCACCGAGTCGCGCTCCATGCGCAACTTGGCGGCAGCCTCGTCCATGAGGTCTATCGCCTTGTCGGGCAAGAAACGGTCAGAGATATATCTCTCGGAGAGCTTGACGGCTGCGATGCACGCATCGTCCTGGATACGCACCTTGTGGTGGTTCTCATAGCGCTCCTTCAGGCCACGCAGGATGCTGATGGCATCTATCTCGTCGGGCTCGTCGACCATAACTGTCTGGAAACGGCGTTCGAGCGCCTTGTCCTTCTCAAAATACTTCTGATACTCATTGAGCGTGGTGGCGCCGATAGCCCGCAGTTCGCCACGTGCCAAGGCAGGCTTCAGGATGTTGGCGGCATCCATGGCGCCTTCACCACCGCCGGCACCCACGAGCGTGTGGATTTCGTCGATGAAGAGGATGATGTTGCCGTCGGCCTGGGTGACCTCCTTGATGACGCTCTTGAGGCGTTCCTCAAACTCTCCCTTGTACTTGGCACCAGCCACGAGCGCGCCCATGTCGAGCGAGAAGAGCTGCTTGTTCTTCAGGTTCTCCGGCACGTCGCCCCGCACGATACGCTGGGCGAGTCCCTCGACGATGGCGGTCTTGCCCGTACCCGGCTCACCTATCAGGATAGGGTTGTTCTTGGTTCGGCGCGAGAGAATCTGCAGCACGCGGCGTATCTCTTCATCACGGCCTATCACAGGGTCGAGTTTGCCGTTGCGCGCCTTGTCTATGAGGTTCTGCGCATACTTGGCGAGCGCCTGGTAGTTCTCGTCGGCCTGGGCATCGTCGACCTTCTTGCCCTGTCTGAGGGCAGCGATGGCCTTCTCTACCTCGTCCTTGGTCATGCCTGCATCGCGGAGTATGCGTCCTGCCGTGTTCTGGGTCTGCATGATGGCCATGAGTATGGGTTCGATGGCCACATACTCGTCGCCCATGCGCGCAGCCTCGGCCATAGCCTTCTGCAGTATCTCGTTGGTGGCATTGGTGAAGTAGGGTTCGCCTCCCTGCACCTTGGGCAGATGAGCTATCTCGCTCTCGACGAGCGTTTCTATCTGCTGTGGGTTGACGCCCAGTTTCTGGAAGATGAACTGGGTCACATCCTTACCCTTGTCCATGATACCTGCCAGCAGGTGTACCGGCTCTATGGCTTGATTCTGCGCCATCTGCGCCTTGTTGACCGCGCTCTGCATGGCCTCCTGCGCCTTGATAGTAAATTTGTCAAATGTCATATCGCTTGTTGTTTTAATTATTATCTTTGTTATTGTCACTCATCATGATACAAACTATGTACCTATGCCCGGAAACTGACAAAATGTCAGTCTTGGTCTGCCTTTTTGTCATTTTGACGACAAAAATCATCGCCGTGGGCAACATTTTCGATGATTTGTTGGGCGATACACCTTATTATTATTATCTTTGTAAGGAATAAAACTTATATCACAACAATAATGAGACGCAATCTACTTATCATCGTTATCATCATGACCGCCATGACCCTGCTGCCAGGCTTCACCGCCACAGCCGGAGCCAAGGCCAAGCATACCTTCAAGATAGAGGGTGGTAACTTTGTCTACGACGGCAAACCCATACAGATCCACTCGGGCGAGATGCACTATTCGCGCGTGCCCGCAGCCTACTGGCATCACCGTCTGCGCATGATGAAAGCCCTCGGACTCAACGCCGTGGCCACCTACGTCTTCTGGAACTACCACGAGACCGCACCCGGAGTGTGGGACTGGACTACGGGTAACCGCAACATACGCGCCTTCCTCAAGGCTGCTGCCGACGAGGGCTTGATGGTCATCCTGCGTCCCGGTCCCTATGCCTGTGGCGAGTGGGAGTACGGCGGCTATCCCTGGTGGCTCAGCACCGTGCCAGAGATGAAGATACGCACACAGAACAAGGCATTCCTCGACTCGTGCCGCACCTACATCGGACAGCTCGCTGCCCAAGTGCGCGACTTCCAGATAACCAAGGGCGGTCCTATCGTCATGGTACAGGCTGAAAACGAGTTTGGCTCGTATGTCAGCCAGCGCAAGGACATCCCCCTCGATGTACACAGACAGTATAGTGCCGCCATCCGTCAGCAGCTTATCGATGCCGGCTTCGACATACCTATGTTCACCAGCGATGGCAGCTGGCTCTTTGAGGGTGGAGCCATCGAGGGAGCACTGCCCACGTGCAACGGAGAAAACAATATCAACACCATCAAGAAGAAGGTAGACGCCTATCACGGCGGAGTGGGCCCCTACATGGTGGCAGAGTTCTATACCGGTTGGCTCGACCACTGGAACGAACCTTTCCAGAAGGTCAGCTCCGATGCCTTTACCAAGCAGATGCAGAAGTATCTCGATGCCGGCATCAGCTTCAACTTCTACATGGTGCACGGTGGCACCAACTTCGGCTTTACCTCGGGTGCCAACTATACCAAGGACATCCGTCTGCAGCCCGACCTCACCAGCTACGACTACGATGCCCCCATCAGTGAGGCAGGATGGGCTACACCTAAGTATGAGGCCATCAGAAAGATACTGATGCAGTATAACAAGGATGTGCCAGCAGTGCCCGAGCGCATACCTGTCATCACGCTGCCCCAGATACGTCTCACCCAGACCCAGAACCTCTTTGACCGCATCGAGGGGATGACGCCTGTGGAGTGTGACACCATGCCTACATTCGAGGCGCTCGGTCAAGGCCACGGATACGTGCTCTACCGCCGCCACTTCAACCAGCCTATCGCCGGAGTGCTCAAGGCCGACGGCATTGCCGACTATGGCATCGTCTATGTCAATGGCGAGAAGGTGGGCGAGCTCAACGCCGTCACCGGCGTAGACAGTCTGGAGGTCGAGGTACCCTTCAACAGCACCCTTGACATCCTGGTCGAGAATATGGGACGCATCAACTATGGTGCCCGCATCTCCGAGAGCTTCAAGGGCTTTGTGCGCCCCATCACCATCAACGACAACCCCATCGAGGGCGAGTGGAAGATGTATTGTCTGCCCATGAGCGAGGCTCCCGTGCTGGCTCCTGGCGACCACGGCTATGCCAAGGGCCTGCCGGTAATCTATCAGGGTCAGTTTGATGTAGCCAGCCCTGGCGACACCTTCCTCGATATGGAAGAGTGGGGCAAGGGTATCGTCTTTGTCAACGGTGTCAATCTGGGCCGTTACTGGAAGGTGGGTCCCCAGCAGACCCTCTATCTGCCTGGTTGCTTCCTGAAGAAGGGCAAGAACGATATCGTAATCTTTGAGCAGCAGAACGATGTGCGCCACGACCATGTGAGCGGCATCGATACTCCCAAGCTCGATATTCTCAAGAAATAGAAGATATTCGGATAGATTAAAGTTTTCATAATTTGTGCCTTCTCCCGTTGTGAAACGTGAGAGGGCTTTTTTGTGTACGCTCGGCAGGAGGGTGGATAGGATTGTGCGCACGGCCACGTATAGATTAGCCCAGCGATTGCCCCCTTGTTTCCTGCTGCGGTAACGCCTACAGCTAATCGCAACTCTTACAGAGTAGCTCCACCTTATTATCTATATACCCAGGGTAGAGTTGCTTCGCCCCTCAACCCTGGGCTGAGAAATCGCAACTCCTATAGAGTTGCCAGGGGTGCGTCCCGTCCACCATAAGCCCCATCCTAACCTTCCCCACGGGGAAGGAAAAAAGCCAAAACAAAGGCCCCATACCAGCCTTTTTCAAGAAAAAGAGCGTAACTACAATCCCCTAAAACACAGCGAGTATGAACTCCCGCCCCTTGGGGAGGGTTGGGGAGGGGCTTTCAACCCTCTCTCCTTGTGGAGGACCGTGTAGGGGCTTCCATTGTCTATGTGCCGTGCTTATTTCTTATCGTACGCGTGTACGGGGTAGTCGATGGTGTAGTGCAGACCACGGCTCTCTTTGCGCTCTATGGCCATACGGGTGATGAGGTAACCCGTGTTGATCATATTGCGTAGCTCACATAGCTCCTTGCTTACCTTGACGCGCTTGAAGAGGTTTTCGGTCTCTTCGTAGAGCAGGTCCAGGCGATCCCAGGCACGCTTGAGGCGCAGGTCGCTGCGCACGATGCCTACATAGTTGCTCATGATTTCGCCCACCTCCTTCACGCTCTGTGTGATGAGCACCTGTTCCTCGTTGGTCATGGTGCCGTCGTCGTTCCAGTCAGGCACCTTGTCGTTGAAGTCGTACTCGTCGACGTGCTCTATGCTGTGGCGCGCTGCGGTCTCAGCATAGACCACCGCCTCGATGAGCGAGTTGCTGGCCAGGCGGTTGCCGCCGTGCAGACCCGTACACGAGCATTCGCCGATGGCGTAGAGCCGGTTGATGCTCGAGCATCCGTTGAGGTCGACCTTGATGCCGCCACACATGTAGTGGGCAGCAGGACGTACGGGGATATATTCCTTGGTGATGTCGATGCCTATGGAGAGACACTTGGCATAGATATTGGGGAAGTGGTGGCGCGTCTCTTCGGGGTCTTTATGGGTGACGTCGAGGCAGACGTGGTCGAGTCCGTGGGTCTTCATCTCGCGGTCGATGGCGCGCGCCACGATGTCGCGCGGAGCCAGTGAGAGACGCTTGTCATACTTCTCCATGAAGCTCTCGCCGTTGGGCAGACGCAGTATGCCGCCGTAGCCACGCATGGCTTCGGTGATGAGGTAGGCGGGGTGAGTCTCGCCGGGGTGGTAGAGCGAGGTGGGGTGGAACTGTACAAACTCCATGTCCTGTACGGTGCCCTTGGCGCGGTAGACCATAGCCTCGCCGTCGCCCGTGGCAATCACGGGGTTGGTGGTGGTCTGGTAGACGGCTCCGCAGCCACCGGTACACATCACGGTGACCTTGCTCAGATAGGTGTCTACCTTCTGGGTGTCGGGGTCGAGCACGTAGGCTCCATAGCAGTTGATATAGGGAGTGCGTCGGGTGACGCGCGCACCGAGGTGGTGCTGGGTAATAATCTCTACGGCAAAATGGTTTTCCTTGATATCGATGTCGGGGTTGCTGCGCACGGCTTCCATCAGTCCGCGCTGTATCTCGGCACCGGTGTCGTCGGCATGGTGCAGGATGCGGAACTCGGAGTGGCCTCCCTCGCGGTGCAGGTCAAACTCACCGTTGTCCTTGCGGTCGAAGTTGACACCCCAGTTGACGAGCTCTTTGATTTGCTCGGGCGCCATCGTCACTACCTGTTCTACGGCCTTGGGGTCGCTGATGTAGTCACCGGCTATCATGGTGTCCTCGATATGCTTTTCGAAATTGTCTTTCAGCAGATTGGTTACCGACGCCACTCCGCCTTGGGCGAAGTAGGTGTTAGCTTCGTTGAGCGATGTCTTGCATATCATGCAGACCTTACCTTTATGTGCTCTCGCTACCTTAAGCGCATAACTCATTCCGGCTACGCCTGAGCCGATAATGAGAAAATCGTACTTGTAAACCATATTTATCTTATTTCGGTGCAAATTTACTAAAAATAATAATAATTATAACTCTTTTGGCAATTAAATTCGTAATTTTGCATGCAGTTATTATGAACAGGATATTCCATTACAGGGTTACGGCCATCGACATGAGTGCCATCGTGCTCATGGCTTTGCTCTCCTTCTACTTCTTCTGGATGCTGAGGGTGGTGGTGGCGCTGCCTGTGGCTGCCGTGTGGGTGCTGATGGTCGAGCGCGTGCTCCATACCACCTATACCTTCACCCCCGAGGCCCTCGTGGTGAGCGGTGGTCGCTTCTCGCGTACCCGCAGCATTGCCTATGCCGATGTAAGCCGTTGCCAGACGATGACAAACTGCTTCGGGCTGGTCGGCTATGTGCTCGTAGAGTATGGCGAGAGCAGATCGCTGAGCCTGAAACCACAGATGGAACAGCTGTTTGTAGATGAAATGACAAAGAGAATAACTGTTAAACAATGACGCGTACCTATTTATATATATTAGGTTGGCTGCTGATGTGGCTGACCGCAGTTCCCGTACAGGCCCAGACCGTAGCGGGTGAGGACGAGAAAGTGGGGGAGACTCTGCCTGCCGACACCCTCGTGCGCGACTCGCTCTCGCTGAAGTGGCCACAGTCTGCCGTACATGGCATTGACCGTCTCCTCGAGGCTGATATGTTTCAGACCTCTCAGGTAGGGCTTATGGTCTATGATCTCACAGCCGACTCTGTCATCTACCGTCACAACGAGCGGCAGATGATGCGTCCGGCGTCGACCATGAAGCTGCTTACCGCCATTGCCGCCATCGACCGCCTCGGCGGTTCGTATCAGACCAAGACCGAGCTGTGCTATACCGGGCATATCGCCAACCGTACCCTCGAGGGCGACATCTACTGCGTGGGTGGTATGGACCCCCTCTTCAATGCCGATGATATGTCAGCCTTTGTCGAGAGCATCCGCAAGATGGGCGTCGACACCATCCGTGGCCACCTCTATGCCGACAAGAGCATGAAGGACTATGACCTGCTGGGCGAGGGATGGTGCTGGGACGACGACAACCCCGTGCTCACGCCCCTCATCTATGGACGCAAGGACCAGTTTATGGAGCGCTTTGAGCGTGAACTGCGCGAGTCGGGGCTTGTGGTCCAGGCTTTTGCCTCTACCGCCGTCAAGCCCGACACAGCCTTCTGCATCTGCGCCCGTTATCACACCATCGACCAGATACTCATGCGTATGATGAAAGAGAGCGACAATCTCTATGCCGAGTCGCTCTTCTATCAGCTCGCTGCCTCGGGTGGCGCCCGTCCGGCTTCAGCCCGTCACGCCCGCCAGTATATCCGTCGCCTTATCGACAAGGTGGGGCTCCACGGTCAGCGCTACCGCATTGCCGACGGTTCGGGCCTGTCGCTCTACAACTATGTCACCGCCGAACTCGAGGTGCGTCTGCTCCGCTATGCCTATCGTTATCAGAATATCTATATTCATCTGCTCCCTTCGTTGCCTAAGGCAGGAGTAGATGGCACTCTGGAAAAGCGTATGCACGGAACCTTCACCAAGGATAACGTCAAGGCAAAGACCGGCACCCTCACCGGCGTCATCTCGTTGGCAGGCTACTGCACTGCCGCCAACGGTCACCAGCTCTGCTTCGCCATACTTAACCAGGGAGTGATGCGCGCCAGTGATGCCCGCCACTTCCAGGACCGCGTCTGCGAAGTCCTCTGCAATCCGCAGTGATTGGCGGGAGAGTGGGAAGGTAGCAGGATGTGAGCGGAGGTGATAGCGTGTTGCGCTTAGCCGTATGTGTTATATGTCGCGTGTGGTTCCATATCCTTGAATATGCTATCGCAAGAAACTACAAAAAGATTTGTGGCTTTTCAGGGCTTCGCCCTTTGCGTCTGTGTGTGTCGTGTAATATCTCGAGAGCATGCTCTCGGATATTCCCCACCACCCTCATCCGCGCCTGCCTTGTGGCAGGCTGAAAAGCCGCAAATACAAAAAGTCCGCCGTTGGCGGTAAAAAAAGTCCGGCTACGCCGGTA
>ERZ780033.491-NODE-491-length-14510-cov-13.794_pt1 | contig 14510 bp, 9 predicted proteins | sample MGYA00511024_ERZ780033 | MGnify/ENA primary metagenome ERZ780033 (study PRJEB29588, sample SAMEA2157043) | human gut metagenome | biome: human gut; feature: human-associated habitat; material: faeces | place: Denmark | collected 2008/2010 ... | reverse complement strand
TGCCGTGGCAGCTGAAGGGAAGGTCCTGGAAGAGCGTGAAAGATACGGACAGGAGGAACTGCCGGAAGGAGCGCACAAGGCAAACAAGCATTATGAGCCTTGGAAAGAAGAATTCAAAAAGGATTCTCAAGGGGTTTTTAAGGGTCAGGAATTTAAGAATTCGAGAAATTCTACTTCTGCTACTTCAGCCTCTGCTGCTTCAACTTCTTCTGCTGCTTCAACTGCTGCTGCTTCAGCTGCTCAGGACAATTATCTTGGGATTCCTTATGGGGAAATCATTAAGAAGTGGTGGCAACTGTATAATGATGGGCAGGAGCCGATGCGCTCCAACCGCAATACGCTGACCTTTGAGCTGGCTGTGAATCTGCGCCACATCTGTGGTTTTGACCGCAATCTGCTGGCTCAGATTATTCCCTGCTACGATGGGTTTCCCGAACAGGAAAAGATGGCTTGCATCAACTCGGCATTGAACGAGAAAATCACGCAAATGCCTAAGCGACTGAAGGATGTGCTCTCTGCCATCCGTCAGGAACGAATGAAGCAGGGAAATGCGGGTGGTGGTTCGGAGGCAGACAATGAGGCGCTGGTAAATGCGTTGGACGAGGCTAACGCCAAGGACGATCTGTTCTATTATAATGCGCTGCCTAAGTTGCCGCAAGGCATTCGGGATTCCATCAGCGCAGTGGGTCCGGCACTGGCACTGCCTGTAATCACAGCCATCTGTCCTGCCATCGGAATGCTCGCAACGGGCGTGAAGGTTTCCGTTCACGGCAAGATGAACTCGCTGAACCTCATCTCCTACATCGCCGGAGATTTTGCATCTGGCAAGGGTAGTATTGACCCCGTGATTGACGCATGGACTTCGGAAGTGAAGGAAATGGACAAAATGTATCAGCAGAAGGAGGATGAATGGCGAGCCAAGAAACGTGCAGCCAAGAACAAGAAGGAGCAGCCGGAAGAGCCGAAACTGCCTGTAAGATGCTTGACACTGAACAATACGGTGGCGAATCTGGCTGAACGACTGGCGAACACAGAAGGCAAGCACGCCTTCTCGTTTACTCCGGAAGCTGACACCGTAGCGCAGAAGTGGAAATCGGCAATGAGCGACTTTTCAGTCATGTTGAGACAGGCTTACGACGGAACATGCTATGAGCGTGAAGCAAGAAGTGCGGATGCAGTGAATGTTCATATAGACAGACTGTTATGGAACGTAGTGATGTGTGGAACGCCTGATGCGCTCTATCGTGTGGTAAGCAATTATACGGATGGTTTCCAAAGCCGTATCATCGTGGCAAAAACGCCCGATAATACCTTCACTCCACTTTCTGACAACATGTATGTAATGAACGAACGTCAGCGCGACCGCATTATTCAGATAGCTCATCTGCTGCCGCTGATGTCGGGTGAGGTAGTGCTGCCGAAGCTGGAGGAAAAGGGTAGAAAATGGCTGGAACAGATAAGACTGGAAACGATGAAAAATGACGACAAGGTGAAAGCCCGCCAGCGTTTCCGTATCTGTCCAACCACGATGAGAATGATGACCTGCATCATGCTCTGCAAGGTTCTGGAAACGCTGATTCAGAAGCATGGTTTCAATGGAGCCGAGAAACAGTTGAAGGAGTCACCTGATTTGTGGAAGGAAATGCTCGTAAAGACGCAGACACCAACCATGCTCGAAACCTTCAATATCCTGGCAGATTATCAGTTGGATAATGCGCTTTACTTCTTTCGTAGCCGAATAGAAGATGCTTTCTCATCCAAGAATTATTGCAGTCAGTCTGCTTACGACAGAAGTCGCAGAGGTAAGAATGATTCCATCTTTGAGCGGCTGGACGTAACTTTCACCTTTGAGCAGGCAGAGCAGCAGAGCATTGCAGTTAAGGGAGCAAGTGCCACCCATGAGACGGTAAAACAGATGCTAAAGAACTGGAAACGTCAGGGTTTAATCTGTGTATTACCTGACATGCGCTATCAGAAAGTTTCTCCTACAGTCTAAAGAGGGTGTCATTAAGGGTCAGGGTCATTAAGGGTCATTAAGTTTTTCGGTTCTTAAATCAGCCTTAATGGCCGGCCTTGATCCAATTATTCATTATCAATTATTAATTGTAAATTATCATGAACATCAATATTTTCCGCCGTCGCTTCACTCCATGGAGTGTGGATGGCACAATGGTTATAGGTGGCAAGATTTTCTGCGACACCTTAGAACGTCCTAACCGTTATTTGCCAGCAGGACGTTATAAGATTTCTCTCATTCCTACCAAGCAAAAGAAGGTGTCGGAGACAAAGAAGAAAAATAAGTATGAAAGAGGAAAATATGAAATTGTTATCAAGCCTGTTATTCTGTTAAGATCCAATTACGTGCCTCGTACTGTTAGGCGCAGAGCTCGCTTCGTGCCTGGCAACGGTCCGCTACGTCTGAGAAACAAGAGTATCATTCTGGGCAAGTCTCATTATACCGGAATCGTTACGCAATCAGAAGAATGCTATAATGAATTTTGCCAGTTGTTGGATGAGGAATTCAAGAGGATGAAGAAAAAGCATCTACCGTGCAGAATCAATCTGTTTATCAGGGATTGGGGTGTTGACGAAATCCCCCTCAATTATCTGCTTATTTTTCAATAATTAATATTCAATATCATGCGTAAGATAAAGGAAATCATCATTCATTGCAGTGCGACCAAGGAAGGTCGCAACTTCACCGTAGCGGATATTGACCGCTGGCACCGGGAGCGCGGACTGCGCTGCATAGGTTATCATTTCGTGATTTATCGTGACGGCAGCATTCATGTAGGCCGTGCGATAGAGGAGGTCGGCGCCCATTGCAAGGGACATAATTCCATCAGTATAGGCATTTGCTACATCGGCGGCTTATCAAAGAAAGGCAAGCCGAAGGATACAAGAACCCGAGACCAGAAAGCGGCAATGCGCTCGCTCATCGAGCAGCTGAAGGAGGAATATCCATTAGCCACGATTCATGGTCATAATGAATTTGCCAACAAAGCCTGTCCCTGCTTTGATGTAAAGAAGGAGTGGGGGAAGGAGTAAACACAAAAAATAGCGGATCTTTCACAGACCCGCTATTTCCTATTATTTTAAATTTTTTAAGATGTTTATTAAAAATTTTCTAGCCTTATACAATGCCCTGAGCCATCATAGCCTTAGCTACCTTCAGGAAGCCGGCTACGTTTGCACCCTTTACGTAATTTATGTAACCGTCTGGCTCAGTACCATACTTCACGCAGTTAGCGTGAATATCGTTCATGATGTCGTGGAGCTTAGCATCAACCTCCTCACGAGACCACTTCAGACGCTCTGAGTTCTGGCTCATCTCAAGACCTGATACTGCAACACCACCTGCGTTGGCTGCCTTACCTGGAGAGTAGAGAATCTTAGCATCCTGGAATACCTTGATAGCCTCTGGAGTAGAAGGCATGTTAGCACCCTCGCTTACTGCGATTACGCCGTTGGCGATGAGAGCCTTGGCTGCCTCCTCGTTGATTTCGTTCTGAGTAGCTGATGGGAGAGCGATGTCTGCCTTCTCAAACCAAGGCTTAGCACCTGCAACATATTTTACACCATACTTCTCTGCATACTCCTTGATACGGCCACGCTCTACGTTCTTGAGCTCCATGATGTAATCGAGCTTCTCGCGGTCGATTCCGTCTGGGTCGTAGATGTAACCGTCTGAATCTGAACATGTAACTGGCTTAGCACCCAACTGGAGCAACTTCTCCATAGTGTACTGGGCTACATTACCTGAACCTGAAACCAAAACTGTCTTGCCCTTGATGTCAATACCCTTGGTAGCGAGCATGTTGCAGAGGAAGTATACGTTACCGTAACCTGTAGCCTCAGGACGAATCAATGAACCGCCGAACTCCTGACCCTTACCGGTCAAGACGCCCTGGAACTGGTGTGTCAACTTCTTGTACATTCCGAAGAGGTAACCTACCTCACGGCCACCTACACCGATATCACCAGCTGGAACATCCTCGTCTGGACCCATGTGACGATAAAGTTCTGTCATGAAAGCCTGGCAGAAACGCATTACCTCGTTGTTGCTCTTGCCACGTGGAGAGAAGTCAGAACCACCCTTAGCACCACCCATTGGGAGAGTAGTAAGAGAGTTCTTGAATGTCTGCTCGAAAGCCAAGAACTTCAAAATACCCAAGTTTACTGACTTGTGGTAGCGAAGACCTCCCTTGTAAGGGCCAATCGCGTTGTTGTGCTGAACGCGGTAACCCATGTTAGTCTGTACGTTGCCCTTATCATCTACCCAAGATACGCGGAACTGGATGATGCGGTCTGGAATGCAGAGACGCTCGATGAGGTTTGCCTTCTCAAACTCTGGGTGCTTGTTGTACTCTTCCTCGATAGTACCGAGTACCTGACTAACTGCCTGAATGTACTCAGGCTCGTTTGGGAATCTTCTTTGGAGATTCGCGATGACTTCTGATGCTTTCATAATCTTTAATCTTTTATTGAGTTTAAATTCTTATTTTTTATTTCTGGTTGCAAAGATACATGTTTTTCTCGAAAACACCAACAAAAAGAAAGAAAAAATGCAGAAAAAGTAGAAAAAAGTTATTTTTTAACATTCTTAACCTCGATTTGTAGCGCTTTTGTGTACGCACACCTTATTATATAAGAGACATTTTTCGGGGTTTAAGCCTTTATCTCCGTTTTATGGAATCTTGCATTCTGACGACTTCTGTTTATCTATCCTGCGCCATAGGGCATAAATGAGCAGGATGATAGCGTAGAGGCCGATTACCTGAGGCAGACTGATTCTTACGTTTTCGATGCTTGCTCCAGGCAGCATGCTGATCAGTTTTATGGCTGTATTCAAAAACTGGGTGATGCTGGTCAGGGCGCCTGATGTAAGGCTGATGAGTGGGGCGGCAACCGGTGCTATGGGCGCCCATAACGTGAGTGGGGAGAACAGGATTAATGCTGCCCCAAGATATAGGATGAGGGTTGCTGCGGGAATGGCGATGTAATTGGTGAGAAGTGAATAGCACGATATTCTGCCGAAGGTGTAGACGATGACCGGAAGGGTTCCTATCTGGGCTGCCAGTGAAACGCAAAGGAGTCCCCATGCCCAACGGATGAAACGGCTGCGGATGGGGAGGAGGGTGTAAAGGGGTGTGAAGAACAACAGAATGGAGGCTACGGCCAGGAACGAAAGCTGGAAACTCAACTCGAAAAGATAGAGCGGACTGATGAAGAGCATAAATATATAAGCTGAGGATAAAGTGTTGAGCGGCAGACCGGTACGATGAAAAGCTAAGCTTAAGCTGTAGGCTGAAAGCATGATGGCTGCACGGACTGCACTTGCCGGCAATCCTATGAGAAAAACGTAGGTCCAGATGGAGATGAGGGACAGGATGATGGTGTAAACTGAGTACTTTCTGCCGCCTAGCAGAAAGATGAAAAGCTGGAAGATAATGCCTATATGAAGTCCGCTTACTGCCAAGATGTGACTGGCTCCGGAAATGGAGTAACTGTTTCGGGTGTTCGAGTCGAGTGCGCTCTTGTCGCCCAGCGCCATGGCTGCGATGACTGCATAGTCTTGCTGTTTTACGTGAAGGGAAACCAGTTTGCTTTCAATATTGCTTTTATAGCGTTCGGTATTGATTTTTGCCCGTGTGAGGTAAGGCAGTTCCTGCCAGTTTTTCAGTTGTGTAGAGATTTGGGAATCAGCTATTTGCTTGCAGGTAAGAAAAGCCCCAAGGCTCAGAATGCATAAATGAATCATCACGCATTGGGAGTAGATGAGAAACTGGTGGCTCCTGTTGAAGTAAGCTTTTTTGCTTAAAAACTTAGTAAGGAAAAAGATGATGCTGCTAAGGGCGCATGAAATGATGGAGATGATGAGCCAGAAGCGCATATTGAAATCATCATAGCCCCATTTGGCTATGATGATTCCGATCGTCAGTGTGAGGCTGATGGTCATGAGCGGGGTGAGGGGTAGCGCTTTCATCATTCCTCTTTTCTTTTAAAAGATAATTTATTTCCTATTTCTTGAATCCGAAGATGCGCTTGATGAATTTCTTCACAGCATTTTCTTGCTTCTGTGGATTTACGATAGGGGTGTGCTTGTGTGCAGCCGACTTGTCGCCCTTTTTCTGGGCTACGCCTCTGCCACGGCCGTTGCTGCCTGGGCGAATATTGTTCTCGGTGCCTGGGCGCTGCTGGTTGCTGTTATTGCTGTTATTGCGGCGCTTCTGGCTGTTGCTGTTCTTTGGCTGCTCGCCTGGCTGGGCTGGCTTTCTGTTCTGCTGCTTTGCGTTCTGCTGCTTGTTGCCCTGCTGTGGCTGCTGCTTTGCGTTCTGCTGCTTGTTACCCTGCTGTGGCTGCTGCTTTGCGTTCTGCTGCTTGTTACCCTGCTGTGGCTGCTGCTTTGCGTTCTGCTGCTTGTTACCCTGCTGAGGCTGCTGTTCGTTGCTGCGTGGTGCTTTTTCCTGACGCTCGTTTGGCTTGTTTGGCTTGCGCTTGTGAGAAGTCTGGTCGCGGTCTTTCTGTCGGCGGTTCTTGGCACTGTTCTTTCCGGCCTCGCCGTTTTTGCCGTTACCGCGTCTGTTGTTTCTTCCGTTTGCGCCTTTCTTCTTCGGCTTGTTAAGCTTGATGTATTCAGGACCTTCACCGCATCCCTCAGGGAGAGGCATTTTGTCTACCACCTTCTCCAGGAACTTCTCTATCTGCTGGAACCAGTACTGGTCTTCTTCGCTCACGAAGGTGATGGCTCTACCATCGCGGTTGGCACGGGCAGTACGGCCGATGCGGTGAACGTAATCTTCTGTATCGTGAGGAACATCGTAATTGATGACCATCTCAATATCATCGATGTCGATTCCGCGCGCCACAATATCGGTAGCTACGAGAACATCATACTGTCCGCTCTTGAACTTGAACATCACATCATCGCGCTCAGCCTGTTCCAGGTCGCTGTGCATGGCTCCGCAGTTTACTCCAATCTGCTGGAGAGAAGCTGCGAGTTGCTTCACCTTGAATTTGCTGCCGCTGAAGACGATGACGCGTTTCAGGTCGCCCGCCTTGAAGATGTCCTTGATGATGGTCATCTTCTGGGTTTCGTAGCATACGTATGCTTCCTGCTTGATTTTCTCGGCTGGCTTGCTGACGGCAAGTTTGATTTCTACCGGATTCTTGAGCAGGGTCTTAGCCAGTTCTTCTATCTTCTCAGGCATGGTTGCCGAGAACATGATGGTCTGGCAGGTCTTTGGCAGTTTTGACGCGATGGTCTTGATGTCGTCAGAGAAACCCATGTCGAGCATGCGGTCGGCCTCGTCAAGAATGAAGAAACTTACCTTGCTGAGGTCTACATTGCCCAGAGAGATATGGGAGATGAGGCGGCCCGGGGTGGCGATGACTACATCGGCGCCCATGCGGAGGCTGCGCAACTCCTGATCGTAACGGTTGCCGTCGTTGCCGCCGTATACGGCTACGCTGCTCACGCCCTGCAGGTAATAGCCGAAGCCTTGCATCGCCTGGTCTATCTGCTGGGCGAGCTCGCGGGTTGGTGACATGATGACGCAGTTGATGGCGTCTTTCGGATAACCGCCGTCATCGAGCTTGCTCAATACTGGCAGCAGATAGGCTGCGGTTTTGCCGGTTCCGGTCTGGGCTACACCCAAGACATCGTGACCTTCTAATATCTCTGGAATGCACTTTTCCTGTACTGGAGTGCATGTGTCGAAGCGCATGTCATATAATGCGTCGAGCACGTTGTCGTTTAAATCTAATTCGTCGAAATACATTCTTCTATAGTTTATAGTTTACAGTTTATAGTTTATAGGGGAGCATGGCTGCTATAAACTATAAACTCTTAATTATTAATTGATAATTACCTCGGTGCCTTGCGGTAGCAGAAGTAGGCTACGATGGCGAAGAGGAAGTTTGGAAGCCACGCTGCCAGAACAGACGGGAAGTTGGCCTGGATGGCGAAGGTGGCAGAAACCGTCTGCAGCATGATGTAGCCGAAACTCAGCGCAAGTCCAACGCCCAATGCTGCTCCCATGCCACCCTTGCGCTTGCGGGCTGAGAGGGAGACGCCGATGATGGTGAGGATGAACGAAGCGAAGGAAGAGGCGATGCGCTTGTGGTATTCTACCTCGTACTGCACTACGTTGCCCGAACCGCGGTTAATCTGTTTGGAGATGTAATCGCGGAGCTCAGGACTGGTGAAGGTTTCCTGCTGCCCCTTGGAATAGACCAGGTCGGTAGGTTCCATCATGATGATGGTGTCCTTCTGGGCTCCGCTCGTAATATGCTCCTTCATGCCCTGGAGCTTGCGGATTTTCCAGTTGCTCAGTTTCCAGTGATACTTGCTGTCGGAAATGGTGTCGTACTGGATGTCCATCGCTGTAAGGTGGCTTACGAGTTTCTTGTCCTGGAACTTGTCGAGACAGAATCCGTAGCCGCGTTTCATGCTGTTGTCGTAATGCTGCATATAGGCAATCACTCCCTTGTCTACCTGCAGCTGTACATTCTCGGCACTGGTATTCTTCTTCTTGTTCTTGTACATCGTCTCGAAGTTCTGCCTGATGACGGTTCCGTGGGGAATGACGTAGGCTGAAAGCCCGAAGGAGAGGGCTGATAGCAGCACGCAGGTAATCATGTATGGGCGAAGGAGACGCTTGAAGGATACTCCCGACGCCAGGATGGCGATGATTTCGGAATTGCTTGCCAGCTTGGTGGTGAAGAGAATGACCGCCACGAACACGAACAGCGCACTGAAGAGGTTGGCAAAATAGGGCACGAAGTTGGCGTAGTAATCGAAGATGATTGCGCGCGCCGGTGCATGGTGCTCTGTGAATTTTGACAGGTTCTCGTTGAAGTCGAAGACGATGGCGATGGAGATGATCAGGGCGATGGAGAAGAAATAGTAGCCCAGAAACTTCTTGATAATGTACCAGTCGAGCTTCTTGATGTACCTGAACGGGTTGAGAAACCGGAATATGCGCAGGAACCGGAGCTTGTGAGCCAGCCAGCGCACAGCCCTGATGAGCCACCCGAACTTGCGGGAAGCCCATCGGCCGGTGCGGTAGAGCCGGCGGTGTTTTCTTATTTTCTTAAAATCTTTCATGATGCTTGCTTACTTAAATTCTTCGGCCAAGCTGGTCGATGATGGAATTCTTCCATGCCACGAAATCGCCCTGCTCGATATGATGGCGGGCATCGGTCACGAGGCGCAGATAGAAAGAGAGGTTGTGGATGCTGGCTATCTGCATCGCCAGCAGCTCCTGGGCCTTGAAGAGGTGGTGGAGGTAGGCCTTCGTGGTTACGAGGTCGATGTCGCAGCCGTCTGGATCTATCGGACTGAAGTCTTTCTCCCACTTCTTGTTGCGCATGTTCATCGTGCCCTGATAGGTGAAGAGCATGGCGTTGCGGCCGTTGCGGGTCGGCATTACGCAGTCGAACATGTCTACGCCGCGCTCGATGGCTTCGAGGATGTTCTGCGGGGTTCCTACGCCCATCAGATATCTCGGCTTGTCTTTCGGCAGGATTTCGTTCACTACTTCTATCATCTCATACATCACCTCGGTAGGCTCTCCTACGGCAAGTCCGCCGATGGCATTTCCGTCGGCTCCCTTGTCGGCAATGTATTTGGCTGCTTCGCGGCGCAGTTCCGGGAAGGTGCAGCCCTGAACGATAGGGAAGAGACTCTGCTGATAGCCGTAGAGGGGCTCGGTTTCGTTGAACCGCTTGATGCAGCGGTCTAGCCAGCGCTGGGTGAGCATGAGGCTGTTCTTGGCGTACTGGTAATCGCTCTTTCCCGGTGGACATTCATCGAAGGCCATCATGATGTCGGCTCCGATGATGCGCTCGGTGTCCATTACATTCTCCGGTGTGAAGAAGTGCTTGCTGCCGTCGATGTGGGAGCGGAACTCGCAGCCTTCTTCCTTGAGCTTGCGGATGCCGGTGAGCGAGAAGACCTGGAAGCCGCCGCTGTCGGTGAGGATAGGACGGTCCCAGCCGTTGAACTTGTGCAATCCGCCTGCTGCCCTGATGACGTCAAGACCTGGGCGCAGGTAGAGGTGATAGGTGTTTCCGAGGATAATCTGTGCCATGACCTGCTTCTTGAGTTCCTCGAAGTGGACGCCCTTCACGCTTCCTACGGTTCCTACGGGCATGAAGATTGGGGTCTTGATCTGTCCGTGGTCGGTGGTGATGATGCCTGTACGCGCATCGCTTGCTTTATCTGTTACTTGTAATTCAAATTTCATTTCTATTCTTTTTTATCATTTTCCTCAATGCTGAAGTCTGTAGGGTTTTTCACCTTCTCGTCGGTCAGCGCGAACTGCCAGACGTCAGCCACATTCTCTACATAGTGGAAGTCTACGCCCTTGAGATATTTCTCCGGTATTTCCTCTACGTTCTTCTGGTTCTCCCTGCACATCACGATGTGCTTGATTCCTGCCCGCTTGGCTGCCAGAATCTTCTCCTTGATTCCGCCTACCGGGAGCACTTTGCCGCGGAGGGTTATCTCGCCGGTCATGGCTGTGTTGGCACGCACCTTGCGCTGGGTGATGGCTGAGGCGATGCTGGTGGCGATGGTGATTCCGGCAGAAGGACCGTCTTTCGGGGTAGCTCCCTCAGGCACGTGGATGTGGATGTTCCACTGCTCGAAGATGCGGTAGTCTACCTGGAGCAGGTCGATGTGCGACTTGACGTATTCCAGTGCGATAATGGCTGATTCCTTCATCACGTCGCCCAGATTTCCGGTCAGGGTGAGCTTGCCTGCCTTGCCCTTGCTGAGCGAGGTTTCGATGTAGAGAATTTCGCCGCCCACTGAGGTCCAGGCCAGTCCGGTTACCACTCCTGCATAGTCGTTGCCCTGGTAGATGTCGCGGTTGAACGGCGGATTGCCCAGCAGGTCTTTTACTTCGGCAGGGGTGATGGTGTAGTTCTTCAGCTCCTGGTTGCAGGCAAGTTTGTAAGCCATCTTGCGCAGACTCTTGTCAATCTGCTTCTTCAGCTGTCTTACGCCGCTCTCCCGGGTGTAGTGCTCGATGATGAACTCGAGGGCATTCTTGTTGAAACTTACCTTTGGCGAAACCTTGTCGAGTCCGGTGCTTTCCAGCTCTTCCGGTACGAGGTGGCGCTTGGCAATCTCTGTCTTCTCTTCGGTGATGTAGCCGCCTACTTCTATCAGCTCCATACGGTCGAGGAGCGGACGCGGAATGACGCTCAGGTCATTGGCTGTGGCGATGAAGAGTACCTTGGAGAGGTCGTAATCCATATCGAGATAATTGTCGTGGAAGGCATTGTTCTGTTCCGGGTCCAGCACTTCGAGCAGGGCTGATGCTGGGTCGCCGTTGAAATTGCTCTGCGCCACCTTGTCAATCTCGTCGAGGATGAAGACCGGATTGCTGCTGCCTGCCTTCAGCATGTTCTTGATGATGCGGCCCGGCATGGCTCCCACATAGGTGCGGCGGTGACCGCGGATTTCGGCTTCATCGTGCAGACCGCCCAGCGACATGCGTACATACTTGCGCTTCATGGCTGCTGCGATGCTCTTGCCCAGACTGGTCTTTCCTACGCCCGGAGGACCGTAGAGGCAGAGAATAGGACTCTTGCCGCCGCCGTTCAGTGCTCTTACGGCGAGGAATTCCAGGATGCGTTCCTTCACATTCTCCATGCCGTAGTGGTCGTGGTTCAGAATGCGCTTGGCACGGGTCAGACTGAGGTCGTCCTGGGTGTAGGAGTTCCAAGGCAAATCTACCATGGTCTGCAGGAATCCTATCTGTATCGAATAGTCAGGACTCTGTGGGTTCAGGGTGTCGAGCTTGGCAATTTCTTTCTTGAAGATTTTGGCAGTTTCCTCGCTCCAGTTCTTCTTTTTCGCCTTCTCCAGAATCTCCTTCTTCTCCGGACTGGCGTTGCCTTCTCCCAGTTCTTCCCTGATGTTCTTGATCTGCTGCTTGAGGAAGTATTCCTTCTGCTGTTCATCGAGGTCGTAGTGGGTTTTGTTCTCAATCTCAGTCTGGATGCGTAGCAGATGGCGCACCTTGTTCAGGGATCTGATGGCAATCATGATGCGCTCGCTGAGATTTTCCTCTTTCAGCATCTTGATTTTATCCTCGATGGAGAAAGGGAGGAGGGAGCACATGAAGTTGCACTGCATATGAATGCTCGAGAGTTCGTTGATGGCCTGGATGGCCTCATCAGTATAGTTGGCGTTTGATTTGATATAGTCTGTCGCTTCGTAATGGAAGTTCTCGTAGAGCATTCTGAAGAGTTCATCGTTGTTCTCGTCAGGCCATTTCTCCGGAAGACTTTTTACGTCAATTACTGTGTAAGGCTCTTTTTGAACGAGATGTTTCATCTGACATCTGCCCAGACCCTGGATGATGATGCTCATCTGCTCTGTGCCAGGCATCTTGATCACCTTGATGAGTTTAGCGAAGACACCTACAGGGTAGAGGTCTTCTTCGTAGGGCGATTCTGTATCTTTGTTCTTCTGGCAGAATACGCAGAATATGGTGTCTGGTTTCTTTTCCAGCATCCGGACGAGATTCAGACTTTCCTTTCTGCCCACAACGATAGGGGTCATGTTGGTAGGGAAAACTACAATATCTCGCATGCAGAGGGTAGGGTACAAACCTTCTTCCTGGTCTTCGATCAGGGTTTTCGGGTCGCCCTCGTAATCTGCAATCATTTGTATTCGGGTACTTGTTCTTCTATTATCCATTTTGTTATGATTTCTATTTTCCGTGCAAAGGTACTCATTTTTTATGAAATATCGTGGAAGATGATAGATTATTTAATAATAAAATTGCTTTTTCTATATATTAGTACCCGTTTTTATAGATGTAAGTAGCTGCTTTTGCAGGTGGAAGTGGCAATTTCTGCTGCTTGCGATAAAATAAATCGGCGGCGCATTCGTTTTCTTCTGTAAAGAGACAGAAGAATTTATGGGTAATTTTCGATTTAAACAGTTTGAGATAGAGCAAGACCGTTGTGCCATGAAAGTGGGAACTGACGGCGTTTTGCTGGGTGCATGGGCGAAAGGTGGCAGGCGGATTCTGGACATCGGTTCCGGAACGGGACTGATTTCGCTCATGATGGCGCAGCGTTTTCCTGAAGCTGAGGTCGTAGGGATTGATATGGATGCTGATGCCTGCGGACAGGCGAGGGAGAATGTGATGGCAAGTCCGTTTCGCGACAGGGTGGAAATAGAATGCTGCAGACTGCAGGATTTCGGGGGAACTTCGGAAGCTGCTGAGGCTTTGGAAACTGCTGAAGATTTGAAGTCTGCCGGTGTTTTTGATGCGATAGTGAGCAATCCTCCGTTCTTTGTAGATAGCTTGAAAAATCCGGACAGTAAGAGGACGATGGCGAGACATACGGACAGTCTTCCGTTCCGCGATTTGTTTGCGGGTGTAAAACGGCTGCTTTCTGATGACGGCATTTTCTCTGCAATTGTTCCCGTAGAAGTAGTGGAGCAGTTTGTTGCAGAGTCTTGTATATTAGGTTTTTATCTTGTACGAAAGTGTGGTGTGAAGACGGTAGAGCGCAAGCAGCCAAAGCGCTTTATGCTGAGTTTTGCCAAGCATCGCATTTCGCCTTATGAAGAGCATGTTGAAACGATGATGGATTCGCAGGGAAACCGCTCGGAATGGTATAGGAAAATAACGGAAGAATTCTATCTTAGTGAGTAGTGATTAGTGATCACTACTCACTACTTAAAGGTTCAGCTTCTTCTGTACCAGTTTGCTGATAGCTTCTACTCTTTTGCTCTGGCGCTGGATGTCTTTATGAATATCATCGCGCACGGCATTGATGTCGTTGAAGAAATCGGCAAAGGCAGACTGAATCATGTTCGGCTTGCGGTCGTTCTTGTTGGCAAATGGGTTCACCACCATCTTGATTCCTTTTTCTTCCAGGTGAACATCAATCTCTGCACCCGTCATCACAGGGTCGCCATCATAATGGATTACGCCTGGCTGACTGCGGGTGATATGGAGCTTCTTGCAGCGGAACGACTTGATCTTCGAGTTCTTGTCCAGCGTCTTGTTGAACATGTCGAAACTTACCTGAGGCGCCTCGATTACATCGAATGGTTCCATGATGACAACATCCATCAAACCGTCGCTCATGGATGCTTGAGGGGCAATATAGGCATTGTTGCCATACTGAGATGCGTTGGCACAGGAAATGAGGAACGCCTTATACTGCTTGGTGCCCGTCTCGTCCTCCAGCGTGTAAGTCTCAGGCTTATACTTCAATCCCTCGCGCAGGATATTTTCAGCATAAGTGATAGGACCACGCTTGCCGCTCTCGGCAAACTTCATGCTGACGAAAGCGTCAAAGCCCATGCCGCAGGTGCAGAAGAACGGGTGGTCGTTGATGACACCATAATCCAGATCTCTAATCTGGCATTGGTTGATGACCTCTATGCATTTCTTCAGGTTCATTGGGAGCAGCAGATGTCTTGCCAGTCCGTTGCCCGAACCGCAAGGCAGAATGCCGCGGGCAGAATC
>ERZ780033.472-NODE-472-length-14835-cov-7.28782_pt1 | contig 14835 bp, 10 predicted proteins | sample MGYA00511024_ERZ780033 | MGnify/ENA primary metagenome ERZ780033 (study PRJEB29588, sample SAMEA2157043) | human gut metagenome | biome: human gut; feature: human-associated habitat; material: faeces | place: Denmark | collected 2008/2010 ... | reverse complement strand
GGTAGCGTGCTTCGCCCGCACCCCTGGGCTGGGGAAACGCAACTCCTACAGAGTTGCTGCTGCTTATTGGAGGCCCCTCCCCATGCCCTCCCCAAGGGGCGGGAGCTCCTTCTTGTTGAGTTTAAGGTGGTTATGTGGTTCGCCTTCCCATTTGAGAAGGCTGGGATGGGGCCTGCTGGTGGGATGGGGCTTCTCTTTGGCTTTTTCCCTATTGTTTATTGCGTCGGTGAGGGTGATGAAATAAATACAAAAAGCCGTGGTGGCGGATGGCGGCTTCGCCTTGGCGGTGATGTCGGTGCCGATTGTCGGAAAACGGGTTTTCCTCCGTGTCGACGCCGCCATCCCCACCGTCATGCACGGCATGACGCCATCCTCCGCGACGGTACAAAAAGCGGCCTTTGGCCGTTCAAAAAGTCCGGCTTTCGCCGGTGCAAAAACAGCTGCTTATTGGAGGCACCCTCCAAGCCCTTCCCAATGGGCTGGGGCTTCTATGCCGTGCTCGGGGCTAACTTTGGCAATTCTTATCGTGGTCTGTGAGGGTGGGAAACGGTGCTTCGGGATGGGGTAAAAATAAAAAAGGGACTCCGCTGAGTCCCAATCTTTATTAACCTTAAATCTAATACCATGAAAAACACGATGCAAAGGTATATGGATTTTATCATATATGCAAATAAATTACCTCTTTTTTTGCTAAAAACTATAATTATTGACTTAGATCAACACTACACCCTCCTGTTTCTTGCCATCCATGAGTATTTTGAGCGGTTTGTCAAATCTCACGTGCCTTACAAATTGAGTCTCTTCGATTGCGGGCATCGCGTCGAGCACCTCCTTGCGGTAGATGCCGTTGTCGGTGTTGGTGTCGATGGTGAAGTAGCCCACGCCAAAGCTGGTGAGGTTCTGGAAGAAGTGGGTGCCCTGGCTGGGGTCCACGCGGTAGTTCTTGAGTTCGACCTCGACGATGACCTGAGCGGCGCTGATGTGAGGCCACTTGACCGGCACGCCCAGCCAAGGGTCGCTCGAACCCCACCGTCCGGGCCCTATGAGCACGTATCCACGGCCCTCGTCGAGGAAGCGGCGGTTGATGCGCTCTATCTCGCAGGCTATGGCGGGGTTGTTGATGGCTGTAAACTGGTCGTCGGTCTTGACATAGACCACATCGGTCACCTCTTCGCTGGCGCCGTGGCCCAGCGAGTTGTGGGAGCGCAGCAGGCAGCGGTCGTCGCTGATGGCGCAGATGTCTTCGTCGAGCATCTGCTTGCTGTCTACGATGGGCCTTATCTGCAGGAGGAAGAAGCTGCCTGTGCGGTCGGCGTTGAGGTTGCAGGCAAACTCCACCTCTATGGGGCGTCTCATCTCTGCCGCTCCGTAGCGCATGGTCATCTGCAGCAGTTGGGGCAGGGGGAACACATCTTGCTGCAGCACTCCGGCAAAGGAGATTATCTTGCGTCCGCCGTCGTAGAGTCCGTCGCGTATCACCTGGTCGTAAGGGTCGTAGGTCGATGCGATGAAGTTGAGTGCATGGTCGGCCTCGGCGTCCTTGACCCTGAGTTTGAGGATGTTGAACCCATCGTCGACCTTGAAGTCTTCGCCCACGTGCTGCATGTCGAGCGCATAGAACTGGGTCTGTGTCTCGCGCAGCGCAGTCTCCATCTCGCTCGTCTGCAATACCTGATGCGGATGATAGGGCGAAACGCGCAGCGTCTGTCCTCCATCTACGATATACTTGCCCAGACCCAGCGCGAGCGAGGCGATACCCTCGTCGGCCTGTTCGTCGCCGATGGGGTAGTAGTTGATAGACCGCAGCACACCCGAGAAGTTGGGGTAGAAGCGGTTGCCATACTGGTGGCCCACCACCTCCTGCAGTATCACCGCCATCTTCTCCTGGTCTATCACGTTGCTCGTGGCGGTCATGTAGGCCTTGGAGTCGCGGTAGAATACCGAGGCATAGACGCCCTTGATGGCACACGCCAGCATCTGCAGCATGGCATACTTGTCGGCGAGATAGGGTATCATGTAGGTCGAGTAGATGCCGGCGAAGGGCTGATAGTGTGCGTCTTCGAGCAGCGATGATGAGCGTATGGCTATAGGGCTCTGTATGGCTTCGAAGAAAGCATAGAAGTCGGCGATGAACTCATCGGGCAGCTGCGCCTGGAGGAAGTGCTGGAGTATCTCTTCGTCAGAGGCGTCGCTGAGGGCTATCTGGTAGAGGTTGTTCTGCTCCATAAACCGGTCGAAGACATCGGTGCAGAGCACCACGGTCTTGGGTATCTGCACGCTGACGCCGGCAAACTGGTTGAAGTCGGGGTGGCGCTTGATGATGTTGTCCAGAAAAGCCAGGCCACGGCCCTTGCCGCCGAGCGAGCCTTCGCCGATGCGTGCGAAGTGGCTGAAGCGGTCGAACTTCTTGCGGTCGAACACCGCCACCACGCCCTGGTTTTTCAGGTGTCGGTATTGGACGATGGCATCGTAGATAATCTGTCGGTGGGCATCGACATCCTGCAGCTTGTTCCATGTCACATCCTTGAGGAACGCCGACACGGGGAAGATGGCGCGCGCCGAGAGCCAGCGACTCATGTGGTTGCGGCTGATGTGGTAGAGCATGGAGTCGTTGGGAATCTTGAAGATGTTGTCCTGAAGCTCCTTCAGACTGTGTATGCGCAGTATCTCCTCGTGGCTGCGAGGGTCGCGGAAGACGAAATCGCCAAATCCCATGTGCTCTTCCATCAGCCGGCGCAGGTCGAGGCTCATCTTCTTGGAGTTCTTGTCGACAAACCTGAATCCCTCGGCTTCGGCCTTGGCGCGGTTGCTGCTCTCGGAGCTCTCCATGATGAGCGGCACATACTCGTTGCGGCTGCGTATCTCGCGGAAGAGCTTGATGCCGGCTTCGGGGTCCTTTTCGCCGTGGATGGGGAAGCGGGCGTCGCTGATGACGCCCAATACATTGTCGCTGTAGCGTTCGTACATGGCCATCGCCTCTTCATAGGTGCGCGCGAGCACCACCTTGGGTCGTCCGCGCATACGCATGGTGGCGGCATGGCGGTTGAGTGCCTCGGTCGAGAAGCGCTGGCTCTGCAGCAGTATATAATTATAAAGGTTGGGGAGTATCGAACTGTAGAACCTTATGCTGTCTTCGACCACCAGAATCATCTGCACACCCGCCTCGTGGATGTCGTGGTCCAGATTCATCTTGTCCTCTATCAGTTTGATGATCGAGAGTATGAGGTTGGTATTGCCCAGCCAGCAGAATACGTAGTCGAAGATAGACAGGTCTTCGTGCTGCATGCGCTTGGTGATGCCATGCGAGAACGGAGTGAGCACTATGCAGTGCATGTGGGGAAACTTGTGCTTGATGGCGCGGGCCACGGCGAAGGCGTCGTTGTCGGCGTTGCCGGGCATACATATCACCAGGTCTATATTGGTAGTGTGCAGCATCTTCTCGGCCTCCTCGGTGGTGCTCACCTGGGTGAAGGTGGGCGGATAGCGCAGTCCCAGCAGCATATACTCATTGTAGATTTTCTCCTCGATGCGTCCATCGTCTTCGAGCATGAAGGCGTCGTAGGGGTTGGCGACGATGAGCACATTGTAGATGCGTCGCATCATCAGATTGACAAAGCTCACGTCTTTGAGATAGAACTTCTCCCATTGGGCAGGTATCTTCGATTCCATAATACACATATTTATATTATGCAAAGGTATATCAAAAAACTTTTTTAGTATGCTTTGCGTCAAGATAATTTTGCTTTTTGTGGCATTATTCATGCTTTTTGTTTTAATTTGCATCATGGCGGTCGTCGCGGCCAGCCGTCCCGCCGGCCTGGCGTATGTCGAAAAGTAAGTGGGGAGAGTAAAATAAATGCGTTTTTTCTTGTTTGTTTGCTTCAAATACACTACTTTTGCCATAGTAATAAACAATCTGTAAATCTCAATTACTTAAAGAAATACCACTATGGAAGTACAGAAAATCATGCAAGACCTGGAGCGCAAGCATCCTGGTGAGTCAGAGTTCCTTCAGGCAGTGAGCGAAGTGTTGGAGTCTATTAAGGACGTCTACAACCAGCATCCTGAGTTTGAAAAGGCCAAAATCGTCGAGCGCATCGTCGAGCCCGAGCGTGTACACATGTTCCGTGTGCCATGGGTAGATGACAATGGCGAGGTGCATGTCAATATAGGTTATCGCGTACAGTTCAACGGCGCCATCGGCCCGTACAAGGGCGGTCTGCGATTCCATCCCTCTGTCAACCTTTCTATTATGAAGTTTCTGGGCTTTGAGCAGACATTCAAGAACGCGCTAACCACGCTGCCTATGGGTGGCGCCAAGGGTGGTTCTGACTTCTCTCCCCGCGGTCGCAGCGATGCCGAAATCATGCGTTTCTGCCAGGCGTTCATGGACGAGCTCTATCGCTATATCGGTCCTGATGAGGACGTTCCTGCAGGCGACATCGGCGTAGGCGGTCGTGAGATTGGCTATCTCTTTGGCCAGTACAAGAAGCTCACTCATCGCTACGAAGGTGTGCTTACCGGTAAAGGCATAGAGTGGGGCGGTTCTATCCTCCGTCCCGAGGCTACCGGTTTCGGCGCGCTCTATTTCGTCAACCACATGATGAAGGACAAGGGCCTTGACATCGCCGGCAAGACAGTGGCTATCTCTGGTTTCGGCAACGTGGCTTGGGGTGCTGCCAAGAAGGCTACCCAGCTCGGTGCCAAGGTGATTACCATCAGTGGACCTGACGGTTACATCCACGACCCAGAAGGCGTCAGCGGCGACAAGATAGAATATATGCTCGAGCTCCGCTCCAGCGGCAACGACATCTGCCAGCCCTATGCTGAGGTTTATCCCGAGGCTACATTCGTGGCAGGCAAGAAGCCATGGGAGGTAAAGGCCGACATCTATCTGACCTGTGCTACCCAGAACGAGCTCAATGGCGACGACGCCGACATGATTCTCGCCAACCACCCATTGTGTGTGGCTGAGGTGAGCAACATGGGTTGTACGGCTGAGGCTGTCGAGAAGTTTGTGGCTGCCAAGCAGCTCTTCGCTCCCGGCAAGGCTGTCAACGCTGGTGGCGTGGCAACATCGGGTCTGGAGATGACTCAGAACTCTATACGCCTGCACTGGAGCAAGGACGAGGTCGACGAGAAGCTCCACTACATCATGAGCTCCATCCACGACCAGTGTGCCAAGTATGGCACTGAGCCCGATGGCTACATCAACTATGTCAAGGGTGCCAATATCGCCGGCTTCATGAAGGTAGCCAAGGCTATGCTGGCCCAGGGCGTAGTGTAAGCGGCAATGCACAGACCGCGGTTGTCGGCAACGAAGCCGGCAACACGCGGTTGCTACATAACTTATGAAACAAATACGAAGAGTAATTATTGCTATCTTATCACTCTTGAGCTTTACCCCTATGCTGGCACAGACGCAGAGGGGTAAGGCTACTTTTTATTCCAAACGCGCCACCGGTGCGCGTACCGCCAGCGGCGACAGACTGCATCACGACAGTCTCACCTGCGCCCATCGCACCTATCCCTTCGGCACCCTGCTCAAGGTAACCAATCTCTCTAACAACAAGTCGGTAGTGGTCAAGGTCACCGACCGTGGCCCCTTTGCCCGTGGGCGTATCATCGACCTGTCGTGGCGTGCTGCCAAGGAGCTCGACATCCTTGCCAAGGGCGTATGCACCGTGAGGGTGGAGCGTTACAACGGCAGCGAGATTCCCTATCGTCCTGCCGAGGGTGTCAATCTGCCAGAGATAGACTTCGAGATAACCGAGGCAGGCTACAGTTTTACTGGCGAGTGGGCCGAGCGCATGAAGCAGAGCGATATGCCCACAACGAAGACCAAGAGAAGACACACCGCCAAGCCCCACGCTACCAAGAAGCACGCTTCCCACAAGTCGAACAACTCGCAGCAGAAAGACCGCAACGCCGAGGACAAGAAGGAAGAGGGCAACGCGTGGTCCAATATCTTCAAGACCATCAAGAAGAAGAGTGAAGATATGTTCTGACCCGTTTCCACCGGTCAGAGTCGCCGCCGAGGCCATTGTTCTGGCTCCGGAGGTTGTGTACGTCGTCCCAAAGATAGCCCTCTTGCCCCTGATTTGCGACAAAAATGCCGCGTTGTTGCCCCTGATTTGCAACAAAAGTAAAGCTCTCTTGCCCCTGATTTGCGACAAAAATAGCAGTTTGTTGCCCCTGATTTGTAACAAATTAGTCTGAAAGTTTCTGGAGCTCAAGAAAATTCCATATCTTTGCACCAAGTCAAGATAATTCATTATGTTTGAACGGCAGATATTGGCTAAGCTGGAGCAATGGAAAACCTCAAGCCGGCGCAAGCCATTAATATTAAGAGGTGCAAGGCAAGTGGGCAAGACAACGGTTGTCAACCAATTTGGCAAGCAGTTTGACAACTATCTCTATTTCAACATGGAGATGGCCGAGAATGTCAGGATGTTTGAGATGGCAATTCCCCTTGACGATTTGGTCGACATGCTCTTTGCCAGTCAGGGCAAGGCACGAACCCCTGGCAATACCCTCATATTCATCGATGAAATCCAGAATTCGCCTAAGACCATCGGGCTGCTCAGATATTTCTACGAGCGGCGCCCCGACCTCCATGTCATAGCCGCTGGCAGTCTGCTCGAAAATCTTATTGATGTAAAGGTGAGTTTTCCGGTGGGGCGGGTGCAGTATCTTGCCTTGCGGCCCTGCTCGTTCTACGAGTTTCTGGGTGCAACGGGCAAGCACAATCTGCTGGCCTTATTGAGAGAAAAGCCAGAGATGACCGTGGCGTTTCATGAGCAGATGATGCATTGGTTCAACCTTTTCGCCATCGTTGGTGGAATGCCCGAGGCAGTGAAGCAATATGCCGAAACACGTGATATTGTTGCCCTTGAAGATGTCTATGAGACACTGGTGCAAGCCTACAAGGATGATGCAGAGAAATATGTGGCAGGTAACAAGCTGACAGACACCGTGAGGTTTATCCTCTCGTATGGTTGGGCGTCGGCCGGCGAGACCATTACGCTCGGCAACTTTGCCAACTCGGGGTATAAATCGCGTGAGGTGGGTGAAGCCTTTCGTCTCCTTGAGAAGGCCATGCTCCTTGAGCTGGTCTATCCGGTGTCTTCGACCCAGCTGCCTTTGGTTCCAGAGACGCGGAGGATGCCCAAACTGATATGGTTTGATACCGGGCTGGTCAATTATCAAGCCGGTATACGCCGTGAGATTATCGGTTCGACAGATATGGTAGACTCCTGGCGCGGACACATAGCCGAGCAGGTGACGGCACAGGAACTGCTGTCGCTCGACGACCGTGTGGGGCAGCGCAGAGCCTTCTGGGCCAAGGTCAACAATGGTGCCGAGGTCGACTTTGTCATCAACCACGAGTCGCAGCTTTATCCCATAGAGGTCAAGAGCGGTTCCAACTCGCATCTGCGTTCGCTCCAGGTGTTTATGGACAGTTGCGACCACGATGTGGCTGTAAGGATATGGTCCAAACCTTATTCCGTAGACAGGGTCAATACGCCCAAAGGCAAGACATTCAGACTCGTCAATCTGCCATTCTATCTTATCGGGCGTATCCATGACATCCTGGAAGAGGTGTCCAATCGCTGAAAAAACAGCATTACATTCAGCCTTTTTGTGTCGTGTGGTTACATCTTTTTTTGTAACTTTGCAACAGATTGGAACTGAACTTTATCGGTAGAAACATTAAGAAAACGACAATGAAGATATTTGGTATCGGAATGAACTACATCCAACACAATAAAGAGTTGGATGGCGCGTTATATAAGACAGAGGCCCCAGTGTTGTTCACCAAGGCCGACTCGTCGCTGCTCAAGTCGGGCAAACCCTTCTTCGTTCCCGACTTCATGGGACGCATAGACTATGAGGCCGAGTTGGTGATACGCATCTGCAGATTGGGCAAGAACATTCCCCAGCGTTTCGCCCATCGCTACTATGATGCCGTGACGGTGGGTATCGACTTCACCGCCCGCGATGTGCAGCAGCAGCTGCGCGAGAAGGGTCTGCCCTGGGACCTCAGCAAGAGCTTCGACGGCGCCGCAGTCATCGGCGAGTGGGTCGGCAAGGACAAGTTTCTCGATGTGCAGGCCCTGCGGTTCCACCTCGATATCAATGGACAGACCGTGCAGGAAGGCTGCACCGCCGACATGGTCTTCGGCATCGACGAGATAGTGGCCTACATCAGCCAGTATTTCACCCTGAAGACAGGCGACGTAATCTTCACCGGTACTCCTGCCGGCGTGGGTCCCGTGCATATCGATGACCATCTGGAAGGTTATGTCGAAGAGCGCAAGGTGCTCGAGTTTAACTGTAAGTGAGACGATATTGAAACATAAAACCATCAGCCATCTGAAATCAGTCAGATACATATTAGTCATGATACTTCTTGCGTCGGCTATGACAACCCGGGCGCAGAAGTTTTATAATTTGACCGCCCAGCAGGTCAAGATAGACAGTGTGGCCCCCACCTTTGCCTGCGCCATACCCCTCTCGGGCGATTATGCCGACAGTGTCTATACCGTCTGCATAGCCTATCCCGAATATATCGACATGACGGCTGCCGACGTAGCCCGCTACCGGCTTGCCACCCATGATGTCCAGCCCGGCGCAAGCCCCCTTATCACCCAGCACATCGTCACCTCGCGCCGCCAGGCCAGCCTGGAGGTCGCTTTCTGCCCCGTGGTCTTCCGCGGAGGCCGTCACCAGCTGCTTGTCAGTTTCATGCTCGATGTGCAGTCGCGCCCCCTCAGTCGTGCCGCCCGTCGCCGCCAGCGTGCGGCAGTGGTCCCTGTGGGCGAGCGCTATGCCGCCAACTCCGTGCTGGCCCAAGGACGATGGGCGAAGATACGCGTGAGCGAGAGCGGAGTCTACCAGATTACCGAGTCGCTCATCCGCCGCGCCGGATTTACCGACCTCTCGCGTGTGCATGTCTATGGCATGGGCGGCGCCCTCATCGACGAGAAGCTGACGGGTGCCAGTCTGCAAGCCCATGATGATTTGCGCGAGGTGCCCATCTGTCAGGTCGGTGGCAAGCGCCTCTTCTACGCCCAAGGCCCCGTGAGCTGGAGTGCCAACGATGCCACCGTGCGCACCCGCAATCCCTATTCGCAGTATGGCTACTACTTCATCACCCAGACCGATGAGGCTGTGACGCCCATCGACTCCGCCCAGTTTGTAAGCAGCATCTATCCCTCGCCCCACGATTACCACTGGCTCCACGAGACCGACAACTACGCCTGGTATCATGGCGGCCGCAATCTCTATGAGAATACCCCCATCGCCTTCAACTCTTCCTACGCCTACAGTCTGCCTGCCTTCAGCGGTTCGCAGCAGACAGCCCGTATAACCGTAGCCGTGTCGGCTGGTGGGGAAAGCCGTGTGGATGTGTCCCTGGCCGACTCGCTGTTGGGCACCATCAGCATCATGCCCCAGAGCTATGACAAGGGAGCGTCGGCAACAGCCACCTACCGCATAGGCCGTTATGCCTCCGGCGCCAAACTCGTCATCAAGACCATCGGCAGTTCGACGGTGCGTCTCGACTATATCTCGATGGCTTTCGACTCACCGCGTCCGGCTCCCAGCCTGACGGGCAATATCCCCGTCCCCGATTACGTCTACAACATTACCAACCAGAACCACCATGCCGACGGTCCTGCCGACATGGTCATCATTATCCCCACCAGTCAGAAGCTGCTTGCCCAGGCCGAGCGCATCAAGCGCCTCCATGAGCAGCGCGACGGCATGCGCGTGACCATCGTTCCTGCCGACGAGCTCTTCAACGAGTTCTCCAGCGGAACGCCCGATGCCAGCGCCTACCGCCATTACCTCAAGATGCTCTACGACCGCGCCGAGACCGAAAGCGACATGCCGCGCTATCTGCTGCTCTTCGGCGACGCCGTGTGGGACAACCGCATGCTCATCAGCGACACCCGCCGTCTCAGTGCCGACGACTATCTGCTGTGTTACGAGAGTGAGAACTCTTTCAGCGAGCTCTACTGCTACGTGAACGACGGCTTCTTCACGCTGATGGACGATGGCGAAGGCACCGATATCGCCCGCGACAAGGAGGATATCGCCGTGGGACGCATACCCGTGACCACAGCCGAGGCAGCCAAGGGCGTGGTAGACAAGATAGAGGCCTACATGACCAACAGCAATGCCGGCGCATGGCAGAACGTGCTTATGTTTATGGGAGACGACGGCAACCAGAATATCCACATGAAGGATGTCGACATGGCTGCCGAGCAGGTGGCTGCGCTCCATCCCGGCTATCATATCAAGAAGGTGATGTGGGACGCATACCAGCGCGAGTCGTCGGCCACCGGCCACGCCTATCCCGGCGCTTCGCAGGATGTGAAGCAGCAGATGGCTGCCGGTGCGCTCATCATGGACTATAGCGGCCACGGCCGCGCCGAGCAGTTGTCGCATGAGCGGGTGGTGACCATCAACGACTTTGAACAGGCGCGCAATGCCAATCTGCCCCTGTGGATTACGGCATCGTGCGACATCATGGCTTTCGATGGTGTCGAGCCCACGATAGGCGAGACCGCCGTATGCAATGCCAAGGGCGGAGCCGTAGCCTTCTGGGGAACCACGCGCACCGTGCAGACCCTCTACAACCGTCCGCTCAATATGGCTTACCTGCGCCACGTGCTCACCGTGACCGACGGACGCCCCACCACCCTCGGCGAGGCGCAGCGTCTGGCCAAGAACGAGATGGTGACCACCGGACAGGATGTCACCGTCAACAAGTTGCAGTTTACCCTCCTCGGCGACCCCGCCATGACGCTCAATCTGCCCACCATGACCGCTGTCATCGACAGCATCAACGGTGTGCCCGTGACAGCCGACGCCCGTCTGCAGGTGGGTAAGGTGGCGCGCATATCCGGCCACATCGAACAGGCACAAGACTTCGACGGAGTGGTGACAGCCACCGTGCGCGATGTGCGCGAACTGGTGACCTGCAAGCAGAACAATCAGACTGAGGCCGAGGAAGCCTTCACCTACTACGACCGCAAGCGCATCATCTACCACGGTTCCGACAGCGTCAGGGCAGGCCGCTTCGCCCTCACCTTTGCCGTGCCCAAAGACATATCCTACTCCGATGGCACCGGACTCATCAACCTCTACGCCGTAGACAATGCCCGCCAGCGCGAGGCCCACGGCGCCTTCGACCGCTTCACCGTAGCCGGAGGCGAGGTGACCACCGACTCCATAGGCCCATCCATCTACTGCTACCTCAACTCGCCCCAGTTTGTCAACGGAGGCAAGGTCAACACCACGCCCTACTTCGTGGCAGAGATCACAGATGAAGACGGCATCAACGCCACCGGCAGCGGCATCGGCCACGACCTGCAGCTCGTCATCGACGGCGACATGGCCAAGACCTACACCCTCAACGACAACTTCGCCTTTGACTTCGGTACCTATACCCGTGGCACCACCTATTATAATATACCCGAGCTCACCGAGGGCAAGCACACCCTCGTCTTCCGGGCTTGGGATGTGCTCAACAATGCTTCTACCGCCCGTCTCGATTTCACCGTGGTGCGCGGACTCGAGCCCAATATCTTCAGCGTGGGTCTGAGCAAGAACCCTGCCACCACCTACACCACCTTTATCATCAACCACGACCGCACAGGCAGTCCTATGGACATCGACATCGAGGTCTTCGACATGAGCGGACGCCTCCTCTGGACCCACTCCGAGAACGGTGTGCCCGCCACGGGAGCCTATACCGTAGACTGGGACCTGACGCTCGACACCGGCGGACGCCTCCAGACGGGAGTCTATCTCTACCGCGTGCGTGCCGGCTCTGATGGCAGCAAGAAAACATCCAAAGCAAAGAAACTTATCGTCTTGGGCAATAATTAGGCGGTAGTCTCCGTTATCCTATAGCATAACAATAGTAGAAGTATAATGAACAAGCTCACATCTATCATTTTCGCCATACTCCTTGTCATGGTTGCTGCCACGGTGCAGGCCCAGGACAAGAAAGATATGTTCAATCCCGTCAACACTTCGGTGACCTCGCAGACGATAGCCACCGACGCACGTGCAGCCGGAATGGGCGATGTGGGTGTGGCTACCGATGCCGATGTCAACTCCCAATACTGGAACCCCGCCAAGTACCCCTTTGCCATTTCGCGTGCCGGAGTGGCGCTCAACTATACCCCCTGGCTGCGACAGCTGGTCAACGATATGGATGTGGCCTATCTCGCCGGCTACTACCGCATAGGCGACTACAGTGCCGTGTCGGCCTCTATGCGCTACTTCTCCATGGGCGAGGTCTTCATGGACGGTCACACCGAAGACAATGCCATGACCATCAACCCCTATGAGATGTCGCTCGATGTGGCCTATTCGCTCATGCTCAGCGAGACCTTCTCCATCGCCGCCGGCGTAAGATGGATTTACTCCGACCTTACCTTTGACTTCAATGAAGATACCCAGCCCGGTTCAGCCTTTGCCGCCGATATCGCCGCATACTACCAGAACTACATCAATCTGGGCCAGCGCGAGTGCCAGTTGGGCTTGGGACTGAATATCTCCAACATCGGTAGCAAAATCAATTTTGGTGGCGACAACCACAGCTTCTTCATCCCCACCAACCTGCGCCTCGGAGCCTCGCTCAAGGTGCCCATCGACGAGTACAATCGCATCACCTTCGCCGCTGATGCCAACAAGCTGCTCGTGCCTACCTACCCCAAGCAGCGGGAGGGCGAGGACGAAGAGCAGTACAAGCAGCGCATGGAGGACGAATACTGGAACGTGTCGTCCATCAGCGGTATCTTCAAGAGCTTCACCGATGCACCCAACGGATTTAAGGAAGAGTTGGAGGAAATCAACTGGAGCGTGGGCGCAGAGTACGAGTACAACGACAAGTTCTTCCTCCGCGCCGGTTATCACCACGAGAGCGAGAACAAGGGTAACCGCAAGTACTTCACCGTGGGCGCCGGCTTCCGCATGAAGGTCTTCTCGCTCGACGCCGGTTATGTCATCGCCACCGCCAAGACCAACCCGCTTGACCAGACGATGCGCTTCACCCTGAGTTTTGATATGGACGGCATCAAGGACATCTTCCGCCGTCGCTAATTCCACCTTATTATATATTATGACAAAGATTAGAGTAGGCATGGGCTTCGACGTCCACCGGCTGGTGCCCGACCGCGAACTGTGGCTTGGCGGCATCCGCATCCCCCACTCCATGGGATTGTTGGGCCATAGCGATGCCGACGTGCTCATCCATGCCATCTGCGACGCCCTGCTGGGTGCAGCCAATATGCGCGACATAGGCTATCATTTCCCTGACACCTCGGCAGAGACACTCAACGTAGACAGCAAGATACTGCTTGCCAAGACCATCGACCTTATCGCTACCCGCGGCTACCGTGTGGGCAATGTCGACGCCACCGTCTGCGCCGAGCGGCCCAAAATCAATCCGCATGTGCCCGCGATGAAGGCATGTCTCGCCCATGTCATGGGCATCGACGAGGACGACGTCTCCATCAAGGCCACCACCACCGAGCGACTGGGCTTCACCGGCCGAGAAGAGGGCATCAGCGCCTACGCTGTGGTGCTCATCGAGAAGGCATAACTCGCTTTCTCCATCCATTTTACCATCCATAACCGTCAAGAGGGATGCCTCCCGCGGCCCATCATGAAGCGTAGGCATCCCCATACTATTAACCAGCTTTCACGACATGATGCACGACAGAAATTACCAAGAGATTATAGAGAATATTTGCCGCGAGATACAGCCTTATGCCCAACTGGGACGACAGGCCGATTACATCCCCGCGCTCGCCAGTGTAGACCCCGACAAGTTTGGCATCTATCTGAGCGTCCTCGGCGGCGACGACTGCATGTATGGCGACTACGACACCTGTTTTTCCATTCAGAGTATAGCCAAGGTTTTCTCGCTTGCTATAGCGCTGAGCCTTGAGGGAGAGAACCTGTGGATGCGTTTAGGAAAAGAGCCGTCGGGCACGCCCTTCAACTCATTGGTGCAGCTCGAGTACGAGCATGGCCGCCCACGCAATCCCTTTATCAATGCCGGCGCCCTGGTGGTGGCCGACGTGCTGCTGTCTCATCTCGACGATGCCCAGGAGTTCTTCATCCAGTTTGTGCGCCAGCTTAGTGGCAATGTCACGGTCGACTATTCGATGGAGGTGGCAGAGTCGGAGTACGAGACCTCCTATCTCAACGCTTCCATCGCCTATCTGCTCAAGCATTATGTCAACCTGCACAACCCCGTCGACGAGGTGCTGCGGTTCTATAGCATGATATGTTCTGTGGAGATGAGCTGCCGCGACCTGGCTCGGGCCTTTGTCGCTTTTGCCAAGAGCGATGAGCCCTTCGACCACGCCGGCGTGAAGTTGAGTGCGTCGGGCGTGAAGCGCATCAACGCCATCATGCAGACCTGTGGCTTCTACGATGAGGCGGGCGAGTTTTCCTTCCTCGTGGGACTGCCTGGCAAGAGCGGTGTAGGTGGCGGCATCGTGGCAGTCTATCCCTCGCGCTATTCCATCGCCGTTTGGAGTCCGCGACTCAACAAGCACGGCAATTCCATCATGGGCATCAAGGCGCTCGAGCGGTTTACCACCGAGACCAGCGAGTCTATATTCTGATAATATCCACTTACCCATTTCATTCCATTGTCCTGTTGCTTGGGTGGGCTCTATTGCACGTTTTATCCACCATTTATTGCGTCTATAAGGGGATGAAATAAATACAAAAAGTCGTGGCGGTGGCTGTCGGCTTCGCCTTGGCGTGGATGGTGGTGCCGACTATCGGAAAACGAGTTTT
>ERZ780033.463-NODE-463-length-15083-cov-9.23104_pt1 | contig 15083 bp, 7 predicted proteins | sample MGYA00511024_ERZ780033 | MGnify/ENA primary metagenome ERZ780033 (study PRJEB29588, sample SAMEA2157043) | human gut metagenome | biome: human gut; feature: human-associated habitat; material: faeces | place: Denmark | collected 2008/2010 ... | reverse complement strand
GAAGACTACAAGGCGGGAGACACCCATATCGGATCCGCGGCAGAAGGATCACGCATTACAGTAGTTACAGATAATAAAGGAATTGTTGATACAGATAAAGACCAAGTGTATAAGGCTTTAAATGCTTTGGCGGGAAAACTGTATTACGATGCTTATAAAAACGGAGAAAAGAAGCTGGCGGGACAGGCAGAGATAGCCGAAGGGCTGACGGCGTCATCTAAAACATTACAAATGAGAGACCTGCTGTTCAAAAAAGAAAACGGACAGGGGTATGTAGAAGATAAACCCGTGCCGCCGGCAAATCTGGATGTAAGTGAACAGATTGTTGAAGATGGTCTGGGATCGGGGAATATGTATTGGATGAATAACGGGTATAAAGATGGTGAGGATGATGATCATCGTTATGTCCTGAAGTCCGATACCACGATCAAGGTTGATTTATCAAATCCCAAGACTCTGACATACGGGGGAAATCAAGGTGCCAATGTAGCAAATATCATATGGGGAGATCCGGATTATACAGCGGATGGCTTTATTGATATGAACGGACATAAGCTGACCTTGATTTCTGAGGCAAATCATTTAAGGCATTATGCGTCGGGAATTTTGTCACATGGCGGTGATCTGGAAATAAAGAACGCGGCAGGTATAGATATTGACATACATGGCGATAAAAATGCAAAGAGCGGTATTTATGTCTGGGGACAGGGCAGAAATGGAGCGAGCCTCACTATATCTAATGATAATCAAGCGGAACATGCTGTGAAGATACGTAATACGGCAGCGGAAAAAGACGCAGCTATACTTGTGGACGGCAGGAGCGTAAAGGATGGCGGAAGTGCAAAGCTTGTTATAAAAGGTTTGGTAGATGTTGAGAATGATGATGTCAGCGTAATTCAGGCAAATAAGGGCGATGTGTCAATCGGCGGCGGGAAAATAATAGCCAAAGGGGATAAGGCGTCCAGTTTGAAGATAAATAATGACGGTAAAATCCAGATCAACGGCAATTTGTCGGACAGAAATGTTCTTACGGCAGGAGCAGTCAAACATGATGTACAGATAGAAGGGAATGTACTTGCTCAGAAAGGAAGATTGGGACTGGTTCTGAATACGGACGGGTCCTACATAAAAGGGTTGATAGGAACAGATGCCGGAACAGCTGGTCAAACGTACATGATGCTTTCTGACGGAGCCTCCTGGTACCATGAAGGAAAAGGAGCCCGAACAGACAGCATTAAAGAAAGTAAAATCAAAAACCTTGAGGCTGATGGCGGCAACATTTACCAGAAAAATGAGAAACCGATAACCATTGAGAACTACAAGGGAAATATGAAACTGTTCTATAAGCATGAGAACGCGGGCACGAAGGCGGAAGATTACAAGTCGGGAGATGTACACATCGGATCTGCGGCAGAAGGGTCACGCATTACCGTGGTCACGGATAATAGCGGAATTACCATGACTGATGAAGCCCAGGTATATGAAGTACTGAATGCTCTGGCAGGAAAACTGTATTACGATGCCTACAAGACCGGAGAAGGAAAACTGACCGGACAGGCGACAATAGCCGAAGGACTGACCTCATCCTCCAAAACCTTGGAAATGAAAGACATGCTCTTCAAGAAAGAAAACGGACAGGGATATGTAGAGGGAAAACCCACGCCGCCGCCACTGGTTAATCCGGTACGCCATCAAATCGTGGAAGCGAACTATTTTGCTGAAGAAGCGCGGGATTTCTGGTCTAAAGCGGGAGTTTATGATGGGAAAGGCCACTATAAATTTGATCATGACTTGTCACTGGTAACCCATGCGGAAGATGATCCTGTAACAACAGTAAACGATAATAAGTTCGGAAATATCTACTGGAACGGTGATGTGGTCGGGGATATCGACATGACCGGACACAGGCTGGAACTGAAATCCATTACGGAGCGCCTGCCGAAGAAAAACCCCAATGCAATTACCGTCTACAGCGGTACATTAACAATCAAGAATGTCAACGGAATGTACATCGAATCCGATCCGAAGGGAAGCCTTTACGGACGAGGAATCCTGGTAGCAGGGGTACGCGGTGACGAAAGATGGAAAAGCGGAAGCGGCCATGCAAAGTTAATCATAGAAAATGATGATGATCCGGCACATGCAGTAAAAATCCGTGTAAAAGACACGGGAGAAGATTTCGGCGCTATTGAAGCGCAGAAACATAATGGAAGCGCGCTCGTAGACATTAAAGGACTTGTGGATATTGACTCCAAGATGTGGAGAGCTGTTGAGTCTCACGGGGCAAAAGTATCTATCGGAGGAGGAACAATCAGAGGAACAGATGTCGCATCCTTGGCTGCTTATACAGGCGGCTCGATACTCGTCAATGCAAAGCTGAATGATGAGAATAAGGTAGAAGCTACTTCTGCGACCCGTCCGGTAAAGATTACCGGGGATGTCAGTGCTGAAAGCGGCGGTCATGTCATGCTGGGACTGAACAATAAAGACTCCTTCTTGAAGGGTCTGGTAACCACGGATATATCGGGAATCAATCCGGATACGCAAAAATGGGGAAAGATACCCGGAAAAGTATCTATGGTGCTGGCAAATGGAGCAGTCTGGGAACACAAGCAGGTAGGAGTAGGATACTATCACAAGAAAGGCGCGGATTTCAACTACAAGAACCGTGGTAAGGGAGAATCTATTGACAGCCATGTAACAAGCCTGCGCGCGGACAAAGGCATACTGCTGCAGAATGATCCGCATAAACTGACCATCGATAAATACGAAGGAAACATGAAGCTGGTCTATGAACATGAGAACGCGGGTACGAAGGCGGAAGATTATAAGACAGGAGATGTACACATAAAAGAAGCTGCGAAAAATTCATCAGTTACCATGGTGACGGATAACAGCGGAATTACGATGACTGACGATAAGCAGGTGTACAATGTATTGAATACCCTGGCAGGCAAACTGTACTATGAAGCCTACAAAAACGGAGAAAAGAACCTGAAAGGGCAGGCGACGATTGCGGAAGGGTTGACAGCATCCTCTGCGACGTTGAAGATGGCGGACATGGATTTCCATGAAGCAAGTGGACAAGGATATGCAAAAGAAATAAACCCAAGTCCGAATCCCAATCCCAATCCCAATCCCAATCCCAATCCCAATCCCAATCCTAATCCTAATCCCAAGCCGAAGCCTCCTATTATTTATGGAAGCAAAGAAACTCAGATGATGAAAGGCGCCAAAACAGCCATGGCATCCACCATCCTTCTGTGGAGGACGAACAATAACGACCTGCAAAGAAGAATGGGAGACATAAGACTGGCCAAAGAAGAAAACGGCATCTGGGCCAGATACCTGGGCGGAAAGAACAAACTGGACAAACAGAACACCTACCTCAAACAAACCTATGACATAGCCCAGGTAGGCTACGACAAGAAAAAAGGAAACTGGACAATCGGGGCGGCCTTGGACTACGGAACAGGAAAAGACATCTACGCGAACGGGACAGGAAAAGAAAAACTGGCAAGCCTTGCCCTGTACGGAACCATGCAGAAAGAAGACGGACAGTACATAGACGTCATCCTGAGAGGAAGCAAAGTAAAGAATGACTACACCGTATACAACGAAATGAACCACCGCCTGGAAGGGAAGTACAGGACAAACGGCCTGTCGCTGAGCATGGAATACGGGAAGCGGATGAAGAAAGAAAACGGCTTCTACATAGACCCGAGCATTGAACTCACCGCAGGGCACTTAGGAGGAAAAGACTATGACGCCGTAAGCGACTATGCAGGGGGGAAGAAAATGCACATCCACCAGGACGGAATAAACAGCGTGATAGGGAGAATCGGACTGGGGATAGGAAAAGAGACAGAAAGAAGCAACCTGTTTGCGAAGATAGCGCTGGCCCATGAATTCGGAGGGAAAGTGAAGAGCATCTTCAGTGCGGAAAACGAACCGACGAGCGGGACAGAAGTAGACCTGAAAGACAGCTGGGTAGACGTAGAAGTAGGAGGAAGCTGGCTGGTGAACAGGAACACCTATCTGTACGGAACCTACACAAGAAACTTCGGGGCTGACGTTTCGAGCAAGTGGAGAATAGACGCAGGCATCCGCTTCAGCTTCTGATATGGACAGAATAATCTTTTGTAAATAGACAGGAAAGCGAAATAATATCAATATTAGGAAAACAGAAGGCCTGCCGGTTTGTTGTCGGCAGACCTCCTCTGTGTTTATAAAAGATGATATGGAATGTGTTTTGTCTGAATTGTGTTGCCAATCATGAAAGCGGTTTTGTGTTTTCGATTATATGAATGATCTACTGTAAGTATGTTATGCATGTTTATGTTTTATTTTCAGTATGTACAGAAAAGAGGAGAAATAATGAGATCCAGAATAAGTAAAACTTGGCCGTGTCATTTAAAGAGAGCAGTGCTCCTGAGTCTCTTGTCGGGATTGTTTATCTTGCCTTCCCAGATAAATGCGGAAACATCGGGCGAAGAATATAAGGATCATCAGATTGCTGAAGCCGATTGGGATGGTGCGAAAGCAGAGCAGGATTTTTGGTCGGGAAAAGGCATCCGAAACGGTTCTGATTATACATTTAATAAAAATACCATTATATCAACCGAATTGAGCAAGGGAAGTCTTGTTTTTCATAAGACAGATCCGGGTATTATGGATCAACTTTATGCTTTTGGCGCTTTGGTCTGGGGAAGCAGCAAAACCGGAACTGTCAACATGAATGGGCATGATTTGTCCCTGCGTGCAGGGAAAGGTGATTTACATAGAATCGGAGGATCTTTCCAATGGGGTGGCAGAGGATCCGCCGGGTTATTTGTGCGCAGCGGCAATCTGACGATGAAAAATCTGGGAAGTTTGTCTGTCAGCGGTGTTGATTATGGCATATACTTGTTTGCGGAACGGTCTGATGATGAAGCAGCTAATTCCAATTTATGGATTAGAAATGGAGGAAGTGCTGACCATGCGGTTAAGATACGGTCTGAGGGGAAAGGAATCTATCTTCAAAGCACTCCCGGAGCGGCTCGTCTTACCGTAGACGGAGACGTCGATATAGAAGCGCCTTCCGGTATAGTTGTTGATAGGGGTGAGGCGGCTGTCGGCGGAGGGAAAATTGACTCCAAAGGCGAAGCAGCGGTTTCTGTCAATGCTAAGAGTAAATTTTACATGAACGCAGGTGTGGACACTGAAGGGAATGTTACGGTAGCCCATCCCGAAAGAAATGTACAAGTTCTGGGGGACATACGATCAAAACAGAATTCGAGTGTTTTTATTGGGCTTGGAAATTCTCAATCTGTATTGAAAGGGTTATTTACAACAGATTTGCACACATGGCCGTATAACGAGTGGGTGCTGACAGGAAGCAAAGGATTTCTTGCATTAAAAAACGGCGCGACATGGGAACATGAAAAATATGGAACCGGCAGAGATAAAAACGGGAGAATAGATGTCGGAGACAGTCATTTGACGCGTTTAAATGCCGATGGCGGGGTTATTATTCAGAAAGATAAGCGTAAGATACAAATAGATGATTTCCGCGGAAATGCGAAACTGATATATGATCACCAGAATGATGGAACGAAAATTGAAGATTATACAGCTGGGGATTTTATCATTGATAAGGCAGGGCGGAATTCTTTTCTGACCGTTGTTACGGGCAATAGCGGTTTGGATATGGGGAATAAGGAAAAAGTCTCTCAGGCTTTGAATGCTCTTGCGGGGAAGGTGTATTATTCCAGTTATGTCACAGATGAGCGTAATTTGAAGGGGAAGGCGGTCATAGCGGAAGGATTGACAGCTTCATCAGCGGAACTTGGATTTGGCAATATTACTTTTACTCAAGATAAGGGGCAGGGTACCGTAAAGAGTGAAGATGTAAAAGTTACCGCTCAGCCGGCAGCCGAACTGAGTCCGATTACAGGGGATGCAGGCAAAGATAAGTACTATGCGGAAAAGAAAATACGCCAGGCAGACGGAACCTATCTCTTCAAAGAAAATACCGACCTGCAGATGACCGACGGACAACCGATGGTCAGCAGTGAAAAGCCGGTAGTCATTAAAGCAGAAGGGAAGAGACTGGCATTTACCTCTGCCGGAGACCAGAACGGTACCGTTTCCACCGTGCAGCAGAATTCTAAAGACAACCTCAGCATAACGGCCAAAGAATTGGTGGTGAAAGCGGGAAATAAGAGCGGCCGTTCCGAAGGTATCCACCTTCAAAACGGAAACAAACAGAATGCTTATAAAACAGACATCACCGGAGACGTAACCATACAGTCAAAAGGCAAAGGCTGTGCATTAGGTGCCTATGCGGCAGGAAATTCCAGCCTGGATATCCATGGGAATATGACCATTAAAGGAGAAGGCGGAACATGGGGCGTAGAGAATACAGCCAATCCGGGAGGCGCCTATGCCCATTACAGCACAGCCGGAATCTATGCGGGATCCAATTATGCCATCCAAAAAGGAGGTCATATCACCATTGACGGCGATGTGGACTTGAAAGTAAAAGGAACAGGCATCCTGGCCAATGGAGGCGGCTCAACCGTCGTGGTCAAAGGAGGCGGCACCGTTTCCATCGAGAACAATGATGATGCAGCACACTATGCACTGGCGGCGGAAAGCGGAAAAATAGATTTCAATGTAGATGAAGATGAGATAGAAGCAGGGACAAAGAAAGTAACCATTGAAGGGAATGTAGGAGTCCTTAACGGAGCCGTAAATCCGTCCGAACCGCAGAAATACAGCCAGATATACCTCGGGCTGGGGACAGGAGATTCCCTGTGGAGAGGTCTGGCCGTTGACACCCACACCAGACAGAACAATGCGGACGGATTCGAAGGACAACTGAGCCTGTTTATGAAAAACGGTGCGACCTGGATCAATGAAGCCTATGGAATGACACCGGAAGGATTCAAAGGAAGCAAAGTATACTACCTCCAGGGAGGGAAGAGCAAAGAAGAAGCAGGAGTCATATTCCAGAAAGACGAAAATCCGATCCGTATCGAGACCTATGCAGGGAACATGAAACTGATCTACGCCCATGAGAATGCAGGCATGGCGGCGGAAGACTACAAGGCGGGAGACACCCATATCGGATCCGCGGCAGAAGGATCACGCATTACAGTAGTTACAGATAATAAAGGAATTGTTGATACAGATAAAGACCAAGTGTATAAGGCTTTAAATGCTTTGGCGGGAAAACTGTATTACGATGCTTATAAAAACGGAGAAAAGAAGCTGGCGGGACAGGCAGAGATAGCCGAAGGGCTGACGGCGTCATCTAAAACATTACAAATGAGAGACCTGCTGTTCAAAAAAGAAAACGGACAGGGGTATGTAGAAGATAAACCCGTGCCGCCGGCAAATCTGGATGTAAGTGAACAGATTGTTGAAGATGGTCTGGGATCGGGGAATATGTATTGGATGAATAACGGGTATAAAGATGGTGAGGATGATGATCATCGTTATGTCCTGAAGTCCGATACCACGATCAAGGTTGATTTATCAAATCCCAAGACTCTGACATACGGGGGAAATCAAGGTGCCAATGTAGCAAATATCATATGGGGAGATCCGGATTATACAGCGGATGGCTTTATTGATATGAACGGACATAAGCTGACCTTGATTTCTGAGGCAAATCATTTAAGGCATTATGCGTCGGGAATTTTGTCACATGGCGGTGATCTGGAAATAAAGAACGCGGCAGGTATAGATATTGACATACATGGCGATAAAAATGCAAAGAGCGGTATTTATGTCTGGGGACAGGGCAGAAATGGAGCGAGCCTCACTATATCTAATGATAATCAAGCGGAACATGCTGTGAAGATACGTAATACGGCAGCGGAAAAAGACGCAGCTATACTTGTGGACGGCAGGAGCGTAAAGGATGGCGGAAGTGCAAAGCTTGTTATAAAAGGTTTGGTAGATGTTGAGAATGATGATGTCAGCGTAATTCAGGCAAATAAGGGCGATGTGTCAATCGGCGGCGGGAAAATAATAGCCAAAGGGGATAAGGCGTCCAGTTTGAAGATAAATAATGACGGTAAAATCCAGATCAACGGCAATTTGTCGGACAGAAATGTTCTTACGGCAGGAGCAGTCAAACATGATGTACAGATAGAAGGGAATGTACTTGCTCAGAAAGGAAGATTGGGACTGGTTCTGAATACGGACGGGTCCTACATAAAAGGGTTGATAGGAACAGATGCCGGAACAGCTGGTCAAACGTACATGATGCTTTCTGACGGAGCCTCCTGGTACCATGAAGGAAAAGGAGCCCGAACAGACAGCATTAAAGAAAGTAAAATCAAAAACCTTGAGGCTGATGGCGGCAACATTTACCAGAAAAATGAGAAACCGATAACCATTGAGAACTACAAGGGAAATATGAAACTGTTCTATAAGCATGAGAACGCGGGCACGAAGGCGGAAGATTACAAGTCGGGAGATGTACACATCGGATCTGCGGCAGAAGGGTCACGCATTACCGTGGTCACGGATAATAGCGGAATTACCATGACTGATGAAGCCCAGGTATATGAAGTACTGAATGCTCTGGCAGGAAAACTGTATTACGATGCCTACAAGACCGGAGAAGGAAAACTGACCGGACAGGCGACAATAGCCGAAGGACTGACCTCATCCTCCAAAACCTTGGAAATGAAAGACATGCTCTTCAAGAAAGAAAACGGACAGGGATATGTAGAGGGAAAACCCACGCCGCCGCCACTGGTTAATCCGGTACGCCATCAAATCGTGGAAGCGAACTATTTTGCTGAAGAAGCGCGGGATTTCTGGTCTAAAGCGGGAGTTTATGATGGGAAAGGCCACTATAAATTTGATCATGACTTGTCACTGGTAACCCATGCGGAAGATGATCCTGTAACAACAGTAAACGATAATAAGTTCGGAAATATCTACTGGAACGGTGATGTGGTCGGGGATATCGACATGACCGGACACAGGCTGGAACTGAAATCCATTACGGAGCGCCTGCCGAAGAAAAACCCCAATGCAATTACCGTCTACAGCGGTACATTAACAATCAAGAATGTCAACGGAATGTACATCGAATCCGATCCGAAGGGAAGCCTTTACGGACGAGGAATCCTGGTAGCAGGGGTACGCGGTGACGAAAGATGGAAAAGCGGAAGCGGCCATGCAAAGTTAATCATAGAAAATGATGATGATCCGGCACATGCAGTAAAAATCCGTGTAAAAGACACGGGAGAAGATTTCGGCGCTATTGAAGCGCAGAAACATAATGGAAGCGCGCTCGTAGACATTAAAGGACTTGTGGATATTGACTCCAAGATGTGGAGAGCTGTTGAGTCTCACGGGGCAAAAGTATCTATCGGAGGAGGAACAATCAGAGGAACAGATGTCGCATCCTTGGCTGCTTATACAGGCGGCTCGATACTCGTCAATGCAAAGCTGAATGATGAGAATAAGGTAGAAGCTACTTCTGCGACCCGTCCGGTAAAGATTACCGGGGATGTCAGTGCTGAAAGCGGCGGTCATGTCATGCTGGGACTGAACAATAAAGACTCCTTCTTGAAGGGTCTGGTAACCACGGATATATCGGGAATCAATCCGGATACGCAAAAATGGGGAAAGATACCCGGAAAAGTATCTATGGTGCTGGCAAATGGAGCAGTCTGGGAACACAAGCAGGTAGGAGTAGGATACTATCACAAGAAAGGCGCGGATTTCAACTACAAGAACCGTGGTAAGGGAGAATCTATTGACAGCCATGTAACAAGCCTGCGCGCGGACAAAGGCATACTGCTGCAGAATGATCCGCATAAACTGACCATCGATAAATACGAAGGAAACATGAAGCTGGTCTATGAACATGAGAACGCGGGTACGAAGGCGGAAGATTATAAGACAGGAGATGTACACATAAAAGAAGCTGCGAAAAATTCATCAGTTACCATGGTGACGGATAACAGCGGAATTACGATGACTGACGATAAGCAGGTGTACAATGTATTGAATACCCTGGCAGGCAAACTGTACTATGAAGCCTACAAAAACGGAGAAAAGAACCTGAAAGGGCAGGCGACGATTGCGGAAGGGTTGACAGCATCCTCTGCGACGTTGAAGATGGCGGACATGGATTTCCATGAAGCAAGTGGACAAGGATATGCAAAAGAAATAAACCCAAGTCCGAATCCCAATCCCAATCCCAATCCCAATCCCAATCCCAATCCCAATCCTAATCCTAATCCCAAGCCGAAGCCTCCTATTATTTATGGAAGCAAAGAAACTCAGATGATGAAAGGCGCCAAAACAGCCATGGCATCCACCATCCTTCTGTGGAGGACGAACAATAACGACCTGCAAAGAAGAATGGGAGACATAAGACTGGCCAAAGAAGAAAACGGCATCTGGGCCAGATACCTGGGCGGAAAGAACAAACTGGACAAACAGAACACCTACCTCAAACAAACCTATGACATAGCCCAGGTAGGCTACGACAAGAAAAAAGGAAACTGGACAATCGGGGCGGCCTTGGACTACGGAACAGGAAAAGACATCTACGCGAACGGGACAGGAAAAGAAAAACTGGCAAGCCTTGCCCTGTACGGAACCATGCAGAAAGAAGACGGACAGTACATAGACGTCATCCTGAGAGGAAGCAAAGTAAAGAATGACTACACCGTATACAACGAAATGAACCACCGCCTGGAAGGGAAGTACAGGACAAACGGCCTGTCGCTGAGCATGGAATACGGGAAGCGGATGAAGAAAGAAAACGGCTTCTACATAGACCCGAGCATTGAACTCACCGCAGGGCACTTAGGAGGAAAAGACTATGACGCCGTAAGCGACTATGCAGGGGGGAAGAAAATGCACATCCACCAGGACGGAATAAACAGCGTGATAGGGAGAATCGGACTGGGGATAGGAAAAGAGACAGAAAGAAGCAACCTGTTTGCGAAGATAGCGCTGGCCCATGAATTCGGAGGGAAAGTGAAGAGCATCTTCAGTGCGGAAAACGAACCGACGAGCGGGACAGAAGTAGACCTGAAAGACAGCTGGGTAGACGTAGAAGTAGGAGGAAGCTGGCTGGTGAACAGGAACACCTATCTGTACGGAACCTACACAAGAAACTTCGGGGCTGACGTTTCGAGCAAGTGGAGAATAGACGCAGGCATCCGCTTCAGCTTCTAAGGATGATGAACGCTTTCGAAAGGGGAATGGAACAAAACTTTGCTATGAGAACTGAATAAGAAGAAACGAAAGGACCGCCTTTCCGGGTATGGGAAGGCAGTCCTTTTCAGTTTATCTTTTTCTCCATCACGGTAATAGATCCTTCGCTTGCGTTCAGGATGACGTCTTTCGTTTCTCGTCATTATAACGCTTAACGTTTTCTGTCATTATGACGACTTCCGTACCCCGTCATTAGAACGGAGGCAAGAATGCTGTGTGAGAAAGCAGGTAAACGGCAACATGACATTAAGTGAAGAATCTATTATTCTGATGACGCCTTACCGGCTTCCTCATCACGGCAATAGATCCTTCACCGACGCTGCGGATGACGTCTTACCATCCGTCGTCATTCTGAGCAGGGGTAAGGATATCTTGTGAGAAAGATGGGAAGCAGCAATATGACACTGAGCGAAGAATCTATTTACTTTTATGACGTCTTACCGGCTTCAGTGTGATGGTAATGGATTCTTTGCTGGCGTTCCGGATGACGTTTTGACATGAGTGATACTTTACCAGTAGGCAAAAAGCGGTCGGAATCCCAGCAGGGATTTATCGTCCCTTGGCATCCAAGATGAAAGAAAGCTTAAAAATAATGAAAATAAAATTACCATAAGAGGAAAAGAAAAAGTAAAATAATTTGCAAATGGTATATGTCTTATGGTAATATAATAATATCTGAACAACCTTTGTTTAGAACAATTTCAGAGAGAAGACAAAGTCGAAAGGCTTTTGTGGAGAATCCGGTGGAAATCCGGAACTGTTTTACAGCCGTGAAGGGTGAGAAACCCCAGTCGGATGCCGCTTGTTTTCAACTTTCTAATGACCTGCAGGATAGGGGGCAGTAGATACTTGTACATTCGGTAACTGTCTGGCTTGTCCCGCAGATTTTTATTTATCCCAAATGCCGGCAGGATAGTAAATAATCAGCAAATGTATTTAAAAATCGGAGAGATCATTCATGATCAAACTAAAGGATGAGATTAAACGGGTGGAAGCGGTAAAAGGCAATGTTGTTCCTGTCAGCAAACAGTTATATCTGAATTTACTGAAAGAAATCAAATTATTGCGTTTTAAAGCCCATGTGGCAAATGACTGGAATCTTCCTTTGAAAGAAAAAGAAAAAGTGTACAGGGATATCACAGAATTATTGTTTGAGTTCTGGCGTGACCAGAGAAATGGAGCGTACAAAATGGCGGAGAATAAGAATACGGTAAAAGCGGAAACAGCAGTGCCGGAAGTAAAGGTGGGGATTGAAAAGGTAGCTTTGTTTAAGAAGCATCTGGAAGATGCGAAAATCAGCGGGTTCGGTATTCAGGATTTTAAGGATGACGTGCATTCCCAGGCTTTCCGCAGTAACCTTCCTGTAGCCGGACAGAACCTTCCTTTCATGATTTTGTTTGATGACAGTGTTTACACGATCATCCAGGTACAGGTGGCGGCAGCGATTGTAACAAAAGAGAAAAAGGCGACCGTTTGTGAAGAGCTGAATGCGTTGAATGACCAGTACCGTATGCTGAAATACAGTGTGGATGAAGCCGGCAACGTGCTGCTGACCTGCTGCATCCCTGCGGGACTTGATCATTTTGATGCGCCGCTCGTTGTGGCGATCCTGAACCAGATCCAGGGGCATTTAAATGCGGTGTATCCGACAATCATGGAAAAGCTCTGGAAGAAATAAAGAGTGAAAGAGACGTGTATTTTATTTTGGAAAAGAGGTTTACATATGAAAAAGGTTCTTATTTCTATGATGATGGCAGCTGCTTCTCTTGGAATGATGGCGCAGGCTGACGCAGCGTCCGGTTATGTCAATGTGGAGGATGTCCTGTCTTCCACGCCGGCTTTTATGCAGGCAGGGAAGACTGTGGTTTCTGAACAGCAGAAATTACAGAATCAGTTCAATGAACAATCTAAAGATATGTCAGATAAGGATAAACAGGCACTCGGACAGAAACTGAACCAGCAGCTGGCACAAAAGGAAAATGAAGTCATGGCTCCCATCCAGGCAAAATTCCGGGCGGCTGTGGAGAAAGCGGCTAAAGATAAAGGCGTAGATTTGGTCATCAATGCAAGAGACGTTATTTATGGCGGCATCGATCTGACAGATGCTGTAAAAGCAAATATGAAATAATGACAGAACGATAAAAGAGTATCCGGCGAGATTGCTTCCTCGGGATACTCTTTTTGTATTTTTTTAAGAATCAATAACATTGGATGGGGTTAAATAAATCCACAAAAAGTTACAAAATAAAATTGAATATGTAAAAATTCTATGATAGAATTCAATTAGCTAATAATTAAAAAACAAGATAATGGAATCTAATAACGGGGAATCCGGTGAAAAGCCGGAGCTGTCTCGCAGCTGTAAGGGAAGTCGGCCTGCTGTGGCCCTTTCACAGAGGGGCAGGCAGACAATGAACCGAGCCAGGGTGCCGTTTGTATTTCATCATCAAAAGACTCGCGAGGCATGAGCCGGATGGAGGATGGGAAATGTTTTCTCATTTCAGTTTGGCTGTGCCTTTTATGATGAGTGTAATTTTTATGGACGGCAGAGTGCCGGGAAGAAAGGAAGAGGGAACACGATGGGGATTTTTGATTCGGCAGTAGGATATTTTGTCCGCGGAGGCCTGTGTATGTGGCCTTTGCTGTTTTGTTCACTGGCAGTTATATTTCTGGCGGTGGAGCGGTATGTGTATTATCGGCAGGCAATCTCCGACACGAAATTTGTGATGATGTTCTGTAAGGAAATGACGCGGGGAAAAGTTTCCGAAGCGGCAGAACTGGCGGAAGGTGCATCAGGCAGCGCTGCAAAACTGGCAAAGGATATTTTGTCTGAAAAGGACAGTCTTGGTCAATCACTTGAATCTGTTACCTATGAAAAGACGGATCGTTACCTGAATCAGCTGTCGGCCCATCTTGATTATTTAGGGGTTATCATCGGGCTTTCTCCCATGCTTGGGCTTTTAGGGACGATTACCGGAATGATGGGGACTTTTTCTTCCATGACGGGACAGCTGCAGAATACGGCCGGTGTCACCGCCGGATTGGCGGAAGCGCTGATTACGACTATTTTCGGATTGGTGATCGCGATTACAGGTATGCTGGTACATGCTTATTTGAACGCGAGGTATAAAAAGGCGATGCTTGATCTGGATGCGGTGGCAGATGCGCTTATCTCCGGACTGTCCGGGAAGTGAGGGGGCATTATGAGGAGAAGACCGAGGCAGGCGGATAAAATGCCTGAACTGATGATCAGCCCTATGCTTGACCTTATATTCCTGCTGCTTGCATTTTTTATCATCAGCACGATGTACATGACGGAAGTGAGGACAATCTCTATTGCCCTTCCTGACGCGCAAAGCGCTGAAACGGTTTCTAAAAGCAGCAGCCTTGTGACTATCAAAAAAGATGGGAGCTGCTGGCTGGATGATAAAAAAATGTCTTTGGATGTGATTGTGGCGGAAGTAAAGAAAAGAAGCGGATCAGACGCGAATTATTCCGTCGTTATCCGCGGAGAGAAGGAGGCCGCTTACAATGATGTCATCCACGTTCTCGACCGGTTTAAAGCGGCCGGCATCACCAGGTTCGGGCTGGCAGCGGAGCAGGAGGCAGGCGGATGAATGACCGGCAGAGGTATGCGGTTGGTATTGCCGCTGCTGTCCTTATTCATTTATTTGCTGCTGTCATGCTCGGATTGTTCGGCGTGAAATATATGGAAGTTCCGTTTCGTGGGGAAGTATTGCAGGTATCGCTTGATGCGGGCGGCGGAAACCGGGGCGGGGGAGGCAGCAAAGGGAGAAAGGCGCCGGCGGCGAAATCATCTGAAGCAAAAAACAATGATGGTG
>ERZ780033.446-NODE-446-length-15395-cov-4.50874_pt1 | contig 15395 bp, 12 predicted proteins | sample MGYA00511024_ERZ780033 | MGnify/ENA primary metagenome ERZ780033 (study PRJEB29588, sample SAMEA2157043) | human gut metagenome | biome: human gut; feature: human-associated habitat; material: faeces | place: Denmark | collected 2008/2010 ... | reverse complement strand
GCCAACGCCCCCGCCCAAGGGGGAGCCATAGGATGCATCCGTGTCTCCGGACCGGATGCCATAGAGATAACATCCCGCATATTTACCCCTGCCCGGAAGGGGAAGAAGCTGAAGGATGCCAAGCCATACACACTTACCTTCGGTCATATCCATGAAGAAGAAAACATCATAGACGAAGTACTTGTAAGCTTATTCCGTGCCCCCCACTCGTACACGGGCGAGGATAGCACGGAAATCATGTGCCACGGTTCGAGCTATATTCTTCAGAAGGTGTTGCAATTGCTCATCGGCAATGGTTGCCGCCTGGCCGCTCCCGGTGAGTACACGCAACGGGCCTTCTTGGGCGGCAAAATGGACCTAAGCCAGGCCGAAGCCGTGGCCGACCTCATCGCCTCCACCTCTGCCGCCACTCACCGCCTCGCCATGAGCCAAATGCGCGGTGGGTTCAGTAAAGAGCTGGCCTCACTACGCGACCAATTGCTGCACTTCACATCACTCATAGAACTGGAGCTGGACTTCAGCGACCACGAAGAACTGGAATTTGCCGACCGCTCCGAGCTATGTCTCCTAGCAGACGGCATAGAGCAGGTAATTTCCCGTTTAGTACAATCCTTCAGTGTAGGCAATGCCATCAAGAACGGCGTGCCCGTAGCCATCATCGGCGAAACGAACGCTGGTAAATCCACCCTGTTGAATGCACTACTAAACGAGGAACGAGCCATTGTAAGCGACATACACGGGACAACCCGCGATGTGATAGAAGACACAGTCAATCTTGGTGGGATAACTTTCCGATTTATTGATACGGCAGGCATACGCGAAACGAACGACACCATCGAGAACCTAGGAATTGAGCGAACCTTCCAGAAATTGGAGCAGGCGGAAATCGTGCTCTGGATAGTTGATGTCACGAATGCCGTCTCACGGATACCACAACTAACTACCCAGATACTTCCCCGTTGCGAAGGGAAACGGCTCATTCTCGTATTCAACAAGACCGATTTGGTGCAAGATGCCTCAACCATCCCCAACTCCAGTTTCACCGTGGCCGCTACTAATGTGCAATGCATCTCCATCTCTGCCAAAGGACGTACCAACCTCGACAAGCTTCAGCAAATGCTAATCTCTGCCGCTAACCTGCCCACGGTTACCCAAAACGATGTCATTGTCACGAATATACGCCACTACGAGGCTTTGACCCATGCCTTGGAAGCCATCCACCGGGTCCAACAAGGATTAGCAGAAAATCTATCCGGAGATTTTGTTTCACAAGATATCCGCGAATGCATTTTCCATCTAAGCGATATTGCAGGGGAAGTTACGAACGATATGGTACTTGGGAATATTTTCGAACATTTTTGCATCGGCAAGTAAGTTGTTGATTATCAAATAGTTAAATCAATCATAAATGATTAATATAGCACTCTTTACGGGTGCTATATTTGTTTGTGCAAGCATCGTTGTTAATCGTTGCTAAGCCTTTTTACGCCTGTTTTTGTACCTCCTGTGTACCTCGCCGCTTGAAATTCAATTTTGCGTTGGCGAGGTGATGGAAAAATGAGACGCTGTGAGACACAGTGAGACGCAGAGATACATTTTTGGCGAAATTAAAAGATAAATGAAATGGCTAGTAACATCGACATTCAGAAAAAATGCGAGTGGTGCGGCAAATTATTTATTGCCCACAAAACCTCGACACGATGCTGTTCGCATCGTTGCGCTAACCTTGCCTACAAAGAAAGAACAAGGCAAAAGCGTGTTAGTGAATTTCAAACAATGGTCAATCAGCAAATCGAAAAAGAGGATTGTATTGACAAGGATTTCTTTACCCCAAGCGAAGCCGCTAAGTATATCGGTATAAGTAGGGCGACCTTTTACAGGTATCTTGAAACGAATCTAATAAAATCGGTTCAGCTAAAGAGAAAGACTATTATCAGGAAAAGAGACATAGAGGCTCTGTTTGATAATGCTTCTCCTTACAAAAAACATCTGCCAAGAAGCAAGCAGAGTATTACCGACTTCTACACCACTGCCGAGATTAAAGAGAAATTTGGTGTTAAGGAGTCGTGGATTTATGAGATTGCGAAGGAGCATAATATCCCTCGCACATTCAATCGTGGCAGAACCTATTGGAGCAAGAATCATATCGACTCCTACTTTGCCAAGAAAGCTCCTGATGCGAGCATTACCGAGTGGTACAGCGTAGCGGAGTTGCAGGAGAAGTTCGGTATGACGCTATCGGCAATCTACACCTTTGTATATAAGAATGTAATTCCCAAACGCAAGGAGGGCAAGATGGTCTATTACTCGAAAAAGCATTTCGATATAGCCAAAGGTATTGCCACGCCCGAAGAGCCGCAATACTACACCATACCTGAAGCGATGGAGAAATACAACCTCACACGCGACCAACTCTACCACTATGTGAAATATCACAACATTACTCGTATCAAGGTTGGCAAGTACACCAAGATTTTGCGCTCCGAACTCGACAAGTTCTTTGAGCCACCGAAGATTGAGTAAAGTTACTTGATGGTGATTGACACCACCATCGGAACACCAATTTAATTTGCAACAAAAAGTATAACAATTAAAGTATAAATAGCTATGACACTAACTTGCACAAATGTAACCCTGCGCCAAAAGGCACTGCGCAACGACCGTATTTCACTCTATCTGGATTACTACCCAGCAATCCGTAACCCCTACACGATGAAGATGAGCCGCCGAGAGTTCCTCGGCATCTACCTCTATGCCAAGCCACGCAACGAGCAGCAACGAATGTTCAACCAAGAGATGCTCAACAAGGCAGAGGCGATACGCTGTATTCGTGTGCAATCACTCATTAACGAGGAGTTCGGCTTCCTCGACAAGAACAAACAGAAAGTTGATTTTATTGCCTACTTCCGAGCAAAGGCACGCGAGAGATACGAAAAGTGGGATTGTGTTTGCAACCACTTTGAGAAGTTTTGCGGTGGTAAATGTACCTTCGGGGATATTACAGTTGAGCTTTGTGAGAAGTTTCGAGATTATCTCTTGAAATGCAAGCAGATACATCACCCCAACTCATATATCAGTCGAAATTCGGCAGCGGGATATTTTTCCACTTTCCGCGCTCTACTGAAGATTGCCTATAAGGAGAAGATGTTGCGCGAAAACCTCAATGACTTTCTTGAGAAAATCGAGTGGAAAGAGGTAAAAAAGGAGTACTTGACACTTGATGAGGTAAAGCTACTCGCTGCCACTCCCTGCCGCATTCCTGTGCTGAAACAAGCATCACTCTTCGCCTGTATGACGGGACTTCGCATCAGCGACATACTCAAATTACAATGGAGCGACTTTGAAATGGGCCCAGATCAAGGCTATTACATTCGCATCTGCACCGAGAAAACCGAGACCGAAGCAACACTCCCCATCAGCCACGAAGCGTTGGAACTATGCGGCGAATGGGGCAAAGGATTGGTGTTCAAAGGACTCACCCGCGCAATGACACACCACCCACTAAAACAATGGATTGCCGAGGCTGGGATAAAGAAGAAAATAACTTTCCACTGCTTCAGGCACAGCTACGCGGTCATCCAAATCTCTTTAGGCACAGATATTTACACCGTATCGAAGATGCTGACGCATAAGAATGTTACCACCACGCAGATATACGCCGACCTTGTGAACTCCAAGAAACGCGAAACAGCCAACAAGATTTCGCTAAAGTAGGGAGAAAACCGCCAAAAGGTAGGGTGAAAACTCTGGAAAGGTAGGGAGAAAACGCCACAATTACTATCTGCATCATTCAGCGATGAGTGGTGCAGATTTTATTTTAGGATGGAGCAAGGTATCGAGCTATGTGCAATGCTATAATGCAATGACGAGAGTTGGCTTGAGTTGTCGAATGGGGCGAAGACAACCTCCGATGCGAGGTCGGCGGTGAGCCAATTACGGGTTTGAGAGTTGGTGAATGAGGGGCGTGAGTGGTCTCGGAACGATACGAACAACACCCTATTGCTATCATATGCAGCCTGCAAGTGCATTGGGATTTTGCGGTATAGTGAACGCCCCAGAGCGACCACAACAGAACAGCCGCCAGAGAGAAGAATATCGAGCACAGCTCGCTCGATTGGAGAGTGAAAGCCGCTAATTACAATCTTATCAGTTAGGGCGATTTCGTGCGCCCACCGCTTGGCAAGGTCAAGAGCCTCGGGCGGTGCTGTACGGGATGCGAAGAAGGCAACCAAATATCTATCCAACAACTCTTTGTTACCAGATAAGTCCATAAAAAAGCGCAGGCCACTGCATTAACTTATCCCGTACCGAGGTCTTGGCTACCTGTAACACGAACAAGCAACACAGATAGCCCACGCAGGATGATATATAAGCACGCACTGAGCCAATGTCAGTAGTGGATATATACACCTATCGTGGACATCTGATTGCGTATCTTCGTGTTACACAAACGGCCAAGTTTCGGTACGAAAGATTACGACAATAAATGTCTACAAATATGTATTGGCTTAACGCTTAAAGTCGTAAGCCGTAACAAAGATAAGTAAAATTTCCTCAAATGTAGAATATGGTGTAAAAATAGAGTTGCTATGACACGATAGGACAACCTATGACACGTGCGGTCAAAAGGCAAAGGAGCCATTTTTTGTGTTGATTATTCATATATCTTTGCCCAAGAACGATTAACAAAGATGACTATGAATAAGAGACAAACGGAATATATTGCACTCTATTTGTTCGTGTTTGGAGCGATATTGCTCTTTGGTGTATTGGCACGAAAGTTTGTGCTTGTCAAGGGGTATGATGAGTTCAGTGCAGCGGTTGGATTCTTCGCAACGGTGGTTGTGTTGTCGGCACTCTATATAAGTCTGCAAATGACACTTAATGAGTTGCTGCAGCCCCGAATGGAGAAGTTTCTGATGCGATTTCCAGAATTTCAAAAGTTGGAGGAGGTGGCAATTGTTGCCGAGACTACCGCTATCGTGGCCGAGCCTATCGAGGAGGTAGCTGTTGCCGAGGCTACCCCACAGCCAACGGAATATGAGGTATTGCGTGCCAATGCCATTGCCGAGCAAGAGCGTGCATCACAAGCGAAGTTGGATCGTGTTCTTGACTATACAAAGCAGACGATGGTTGCCTATATGAGCGAAGCAGAGTTAGACCGCCTGTGTGGCTACATCACAGAGTATAGTTTGGGCGACACCCCTCGCGAGGTATCGCCCGTATCGGTTGATTCTGCACTCAAAAGCATCGACTTGATGCACTTCGGTTGGAACATCGGCAAAGCTTTCGGCAAGAAGCGCATCCACACCGCCACATTCATCAAGAATGTATTTGCTCACGCTCTCCGCGACTTGGAAATCTCAACCATCGAACGCAAGATGTCGCACACAGAATCGGAGTGCAGGATTAAGTTGGATGGAGAGATCATTTAATAGTCTCTCCCATCATCATCTATTGAGTCTTGCAATGAGGAGAAATCCACATCTTTAATTTCAACATGTGGTTCTTGTCCCATATCAAGGGAGTCTCTATGTAATGCAACATAGACTTTTACATATGATGACAACTCTATCGTTGATTTTATATATGCTTCATGAAAATAACATTTATCTTCTGAATCCCATATACTATCTTCTTCTGAAAAGTGTGAAACTTTTACAGTTCCATCAATTTCAGGAAAACATACAGCTGTTATTTCATCATCAGTGATTGAGATAATTTCCATGTCTTTTGCTGATATATCTAATTTAATATTTATATCAGACACATTATCTATATCAACATAGTAGAATCTCTCACTATAAACATCCTCTTCAGAAAGAAACTCAGTTATACGAGTCTCAAGGTCTTTCCTAAAGATTGGGCTAACAGACTGTATATATGAGAATAATTTATCTATGTCTTTTATTTGCTTTTCTTTGTTAGTACTAGGTAGTTTATTCTTAAGGAAATCATCAAGGTATGCTCCAATCTCTTTTACTGCAAGTTTATCAGAAACATATTGTTGTATATCTTTATCACTTGAAAACACAACAATATGGTCTATAGAATGTTTGATAGCGTATTTCTCTAAAGCAGCTAATACAAATGCATCTGGAAATTCTTTGCTTTTACCATTACATCCAAAAGGTTTTGTCTTTTTAAAATACTTATCAAATACATCAGATAATGTATCAGAGAAAAACGAATAATCTATAACTTCAACTTTACCATTTGATATTTGTGTATCTATACTATCCACAACAATATTTGCATAGGTAGAAGTTGATTTTTCAAAGTCATCAACAAATTTCAAGACATTAGGCAAATTGCCTAACAATTGCAATTTTCGCTTTACATCATCAAACTTAATATAAGTGCTTTCTTTTATATGCTTTATCCATTCTTGCTTTGTGATAATCGGTAGAAGTATTTTTATATACCCTTTGCTGGCAAGGTCAAATAATTGAGCAATACGGCTAGTACTCTTAAAGTACGATTCTTGCATCAATACGGATGTATCAATAAAGACATAATCTATAACTTTATCCATAGTTGACAAATAATAAAACTCCTTACAAAGGTACTAAATAATTCACAATAGCATCACTAACCACCATCCAAAAGTTATTTTGCGGTTATATTTTGGTGGGTGATTCCACCATTATAACACCGATTTCCTTTGCCAACGAAACATTAAAAACAGTTCGCGTATGGCAAATGAAATTACTTTTGATAAGCTGCCGCAGGCGGTGGGTTATCTGACAGAGCAGGTGGAGCGAATCCATAAAATTGTGGCGGCATTGCAACCACAGACCGCTATCGACAAGCATCGCATTGTCGAGATTGATGAGGCGTGCAAAATCACACACAAGGCGAAACCTACTATCTACACGCTCGCACGCAAAGGGCTGATTCCTGCCTACAAGCGTGGAAAGAAACTCTACTTCTACGAAGATGAGTTGCTGCAATGGATTGAGTCGGGGCGAAAGCCATTACAGGCTCTCAACCTCCAAGAGCAAGCGGCAGAGATTGTCCTCGGCGTGAGACGCAAACCCAAAGGCGGCTTTAACCTCTAATGCACTCGGCTATGAACAGTAAATTGACAGCAGAGGGCATAATGGGTGCGGCAATGCGTATGGGTGCTGAACTATCAGGTGGCGAGTTTCCTATCAGTGTCTTTCCTCACAAGATTCAGCGCATCATCACCGAGTTGCACGCCTCACAGGGCTATCCTATCGACTACATCGCCGCGGCTATGCTCTCGGCATTGGCGGTGAGCATCGGCAACTCGCATCTTGCACAGGTGAAGCGTGGCTGGGTGGAGAGTCCTATTCTATATATGGCACTCATCGGACGACCAGGAGCAAACAAAAGCCACCCTTTGAGTTTCGCTTTTCACCCATTTATCGAACACGACTACCGCCACAACAAGGAGTATCAGGAGCAGTATGCCGAGTATGAACGCACGATGTCGATGACCAAGAAGGAGCGATTGGAGGCTGGCAAAGATGAGTTTCCCATTCCTCCCAAGCGCAGTCGTTTCCTTGTGTCGGACATCACGCCTGAAGGGTTGAGCCTTATCCACGCACAGAATCCTCGTGGGCTATGTCTATGGTCGGACGAGTTATCGGCGTGGTTCAAGAACTTCAACCGCTACAACAACGGTTCGGAGGAGCAGTTCTGGCTGTCAGTGTTCAACGCCAAACCGACAATCTCGGATCGTAAGAGTTCGCAAAGCTCAATCTTCATCAAGCGACCTTATATCTCGGTTGTCGGAACGATTCAGCAGAAGATACTCGGAGAGTTGGGTAAAGGCGAGAGAGCGAGCAACGGATTTATTGACCGCATACTTTTCGTAATGCCGCAATCGGTACAAAAGAGCCGATGGAGCGACATGGAGACACCCGAAGAGTTGGAGCAGGAGTGGCAACGCATTATCAATAGGCTCATAGAGCAGGAATGCGAGTTCAATGAGCAGGGCGAATTGCAGTCGCATCATCTCCCCTTTCGTGAGGCGGCAAAGAGAGAACTATATTCGTGGCAGCACGACAACGCCCGCATGTGTGATTTGGAGAGCAACGAGGCTCTGCTCGGCATATACTGCAAGTTGGAGATATACATCATTCGTTTTGCGCTGATAATCCAACTTGCCCGCTGGACTTGCGGAGAGTGCGACAAGGAGGCTATCGACATCGAGAGTGTGCGCAGGGCCATTGAACTCGCGGAGTATTTCCGTACCACAGCCATAAGGGTACAGACCTCGATAGGCAACGAGCAACTCAATGAACTGCACCGCACTATCTACCACCATCTGCCACAAAGGTTTACCACCGCAGAGGGTATCGCTTTGGCTGAGAGTTATGGGATGAAGGAGCACACATTCAAGATGATGTTGAAACGCCATCTGGGAACACTATTCAAGAAAATCAATCACGGAGAGTACAGTAAATAACTTGTTACTATCCACATTTTGCAACCGTTGGTTTTGTGAAGTTGCGAAAATGTGGATAGTAACAACAAAACCAAAAAGAAAATGAAATACCGATTCATATTGGAACCATACAAGGGTGTCAGCTCGCGGCACATCTGCCCCAACTGCCACCGTAAAAGTTGTTTCGCACGATACATAGACACCGACGAGCAGATACGATTCCCCGACTATGTAGGACGCTGCAACCACGAACATAAGTGCGGCTACAACTACACGCCGAAGATGTACTTCGCAGAGAATCCCGAAGCAAGGGAGCGACTCAGTGATGACTACCGACCAGTGGTAAAACCGATCAAAGTTGAGCCACCACCGCCATCATTCATTGAGCCGAAGATGATGCAACTCTCGATGCAGCATTATGAGAAGAATCATCTTTATCAGTTTCTGAAAACAGCACTCGGGAAGTCGGCAGCAAGCGAACTGATGCAACGCTATAATGTCGGCTCATCGAAGCATTGGACGGGTGCAACGGTCTTTTGGCAAGTCGATATTTCAGGGCGTATTCGCACAGGAAAGGTGATGCTCTACGACCCCGAAAATGGGCGAAGAATTAAGGAGCCTCACAACTATATAACGTGGGCACATTCGCTCTTGAAAAAGGAGAAATTTCACTTGCGGCAATGCCTCTTCGGGGAGCACCTTTTGAAAGCCGAAAGCCACCAAACAGTGGCACTTGTAGAGAGCGAAAAGAGTGCTTTGATAGCCTCCCATTTTCTGCCGCAATACCAATGGATTGCAACGGGCGGAAAGAACGGAGCGTTCAACAAAGAGGCGATGAGTGTACTGAAAAATCGGCAGGTTTTACTCTTCCCCGACCTCGGAGCGACCGACTATTGGAGGGGTAAAATGGAGATGATGCAACGGCTCGGAATAGAGGTTTCACTCTTCGATTTTATGGAGAATAACGCCACCGATGAGGAGAGAAAAGCGGGTTACGACATTGCCGATTATCTCTTAAAAGCCGAGACAAAAGAGTCCGTTTTAAGCAGAATGGTTGCCCGAAATCCTCACCTCGAAACACTCATTTCAACGCTCAATTTAGAGGTCGTAAGCGTGGAAAAACTCTCTTGAATTTCAACAGAAAAGAGGGAGTTTCAGACTTTGACTTAAAAGACTGAAATCTATCTATTTTCAGTTGAGCAAGTTTATGTCGGTGTATTACATTTCCCGACAACTTGCTCACCTGAAAGGCAGGTGAGACGGCTCCCGATGGTCACAGAATTAACATCAAAAACACAACTAAAAATGGAAAAGAAAAATACAATTACGATCCGACTTTCGGATGAACAATATGGTTGGCTGCGAGCACTGAGCAGACGAAGTAAACGGAGTCAAAGCGAGGTAGTACGCTCACTCATTGAACAAGGTACAGTGCGTGAACGAATCACTCGCGAGAACCTCGACATCATACGAAAACTCATAGGCGAAAGCACCAACCTGAATCAGCTGGCAAGGCAGGCAAACCGACAAGGATTTTTCCGAGTGAGGGACGAGTGTCAAGCCACAGCATTGAAGATTTCACAACTGATAAAACGGATAAAAGATGATAGGTAAAATTGTAAAAGGCACATCGTTCGGCGGGTGCGTAAACTATGTGCTAAAAGAAGAAAAATCGCGCCTGTTAGAGGCTGTCGGAGTAGAGGGTTCACCCTCGGAAATGGCAGAGCAATTTGAATTACAAACGCTGCTCAACGACAAGGTCAAAAACACTGTCGGGCACATATCGCTGAACTTCTCTGCGGAGGATGCGGCAAGGCTCGCAACAGATGATAAACTGATGCTCAAAATCGCCCACGACTATATGAAGTTGATGGGTATCGAGAACACCCAATTTATCATTGCCCGACACATCGACCGCGACCATCCGCATTGCCACATCGTCTATAATCGAGTGGATAATGACGGGCGAACGATAAACGACAAGAACGACCGTTTCCGAAACGAGAAGGTGTGCAAGATGCTGACGGCTCGCTACCGACTACACTTTTCGGAGGGTAAGGAGAATATCAAGTTCCATCGACTTCGCGAACACGATAAGGTAAAACACTTTATCTACCTCGCCCTGCGACAAGAGGTTCCCAACGCCACAAGCTGGAGCGAACTGAGGCGGGCATTGAGACGCTACAAGATTGACACCGAGTTTAAGTTGAATCGCAGAACGGGTGAAGCGGAGGGTGTAAAGTTCATCTGCAACGGGTATAAATTCAGCGGTTCCAAGATTGACCGCCAATTCAGTTTTGTCAATATCGCTTGCCGACTTGAAGAGAACGCCTTTGATGCTGGTATCTGGCCAAGACGCAATAGCACTCCTACCCAGCAACGCGAGGAGCCTCGCCAGGAGATTGTTCGCCAAGAGCAAAGCGAAGAGAGTAGCCTAAGTGCGGGCTTGTTCGACCTCACTACCGCACCTGCCACCGATCCTGAAGAGGAGATGCTGGCAAAGCAATATGTAAAGAAGAAAAAGAAGCCACAGCGCAAGCGTGGATTCAGATTGTGATAATTTATTGTTAAACTATTAAAACTTTTAGACTATGTACGAGTACAAAGCTAATTACAATGACTTGATTAGTGACTTCAATCTCTACCTATGCGAGAGATATGGTTACAGAAATGCGTGCAGTGTTATGTGGAATGCAAATGGCATCTGCATCAGTATTCACAGGGGAAGTTTGGATATCTATATCCGCTTCTGGGAGTACAGCAAGGGCGTGGGCAACTACCCCGACTGGAGTATCATCATCGCCCGTTGCGAGTTCCGCGATGAACTGCGAGAGAGTCGTTTCGAACTCCTCAAAGACCTTGTACGATTCTTCAAGGAGTATATGCCCCGCTACGGGTATAAACACCTCTGCACCGAGGATGACGACTACAAGTATTACCAGACGCTCAACCTCCATTGCATCAAACGCGGCTTTATGGGCTACCATTGCAACTATGGAGCACCGCTGAAGGATGTTGATGTGTAACGGTTGAAGCAACCTTAGAATGTGAGAGGCTCATTTGTCCGAAGGTATCCAAATTTTTCGGATAGTATCGGACAAATGGGGTTCTTTTTTTATTCGGCCTGACAAGTGTACTCCCACATCAGAGACATCTACAGAGCATTTGTCCGAGGGTATTAGAATTTTTCTAATTGCTTCGGACAAATGGTATCTATTCTGAAACACCAATCTATTCTGACCATTTTTCCGAGGCTTACAAATAAATTTTGTAACGGTCGGACAAATGTATTTTTTGAAATAGTATAAAACTTGATTTGCAAGAATCAATTCATATAAGTCACATTATGAGAATGTTCCCTTTGAAATACCAAAGAATTGGGTATGGTGTAAGTTAGATGATTTAGCTTTTTACAAGAAAGGACCGTTTGGAAGCAGTCTTACCAAATCCATGTTTATACCTGATAATGGAAATGCATATAAGGTGTATGAACAGAAGAATGCTATACAAAAAGATTCGAACTTAGGGCATTATTTCATTTCTAGTGAGAAATTCCAAGAATTAAAGGGCTTTGAGGTTCTGCCTAATGATATCATAGTTAGTTGTGCTGGAACAATTGGCGAAACATACATAATGCCAAGTGATATTAGATCGGGTATAATCAACCAAGCCTTGATGATTATTCGTCTCCATAATATTGATATTACTCCATTTTACCTTCTTTATTTTGATTTCATTCTCAAAAACGAAGCTGGGAAGGATGGTAAAGGCACTGCCATTAAAAACATTCCTCCTTTTGATATTCTTAAAAATTATTGGATACCATTACCGCCATTGGCTGAGCAAGACAGAATTATAAAAGAAGTTGCTTTATGGCAATGCTTAATTGATTCTATAGGTGGTAATATTGAAGATATTTTCAAGTTAAGTAAAAAGACCAAGTCGAAGATATTAGACCTTGCCATTTCTGGCAAACTTGTACCACAAGATCCTAATGACAAGCCTGCTATCGAGCTATTGAAGCGTACAAATCCGGACTTCCAACCTTGTGATAACTCCCATTATGAGAACTTGCCTGAAAATTGGTGTTTAGCAAAGGTTAAAGATGTGTTCGTTATCAATCCGAGAAATAAAGCGGAAGATAATACTATCGCTGGATTTATTCCAATGACTCTCATAGATGATGGATATTCAAATACGTTCTCTTACGAAAAACGAGAATGGGGATCTATTAAAACTGGGTTTACCCATTTTGCAGATGGAGATGTTGCTGTTGCAAAAATCTCACCTTGTCTTGAAAATAGGAAATCAATTGTATTGAGAGATTTGCCGAACGGTATAGGTGCAGGAACAACAGAATTACATGTATTTAGATCATCTGTAGTAGTACCTGAATATGCTCTATATTTTTTTAAGTCAGAGTATTTTATTAGCAAGTGTGTGGGAACTTTTAATGGTGTAGTTGGTCAGCAGAGGGTTGGCAAGAATATCATTGAGGAAACACAAATTCCTATTCCACCAATAAATGAGCAGACAAAAATTGTTTCTACAATAGAAACGATTTTCACTCAACTTAACACAATAACAGCCGAATTATAGTTCGGCTGTTATCATATCTAACTTTGAGAAATATAAATCTATTGAAGATGCTATGTCGTACTGTTCTTTCAAAGATGGAACAGGAATGATGAGATTGTGTAGATCTCTGGAGGATAGACCTTGTATGGCAACTCCCTTACCCCCAATTAGATTATGCAATTTATAGTGCATAAACAAGTAGAAAAAATATCTAGTGCATATATCAACCTTGCCCCTAAGTCTATGAATATGATTTTGAATCATGATATTATAGTCATAATCCCAAATAGCAGCTCGTCCCACATCGCCACCTTCACAAATAAGCAAGTCTCCTTTTCTTACAATACATCGCTCAATCTCAGATTCTGTAAAAGGCATTTGTTTGATAATAGATAGTTCGAATCGATCCCAGTATAGGTTAGATGTAGTTATGTAATCCAACATAGTACCGTTAGGATTTGATGCGTTTAAGGCCTTACCTGTATTATGTTCGAATATGTCTCCAATCGTAGCCCAAACCCAATTTTGGGGAATATCAAACTCTATATTCTCATAATGGGAGTTATCACAAGGCTCAAAGCCTGGATTTATCCTCTTCAAAAGTTCTATTGCGGACTCATCGTTAGGGTCTTGCGGTACAAGTTTACCAGATATTGCAAGATCGAGAATTTTAGACTTTGTTTTCTTGACATAGTTCGAGAGTTCAGTCTTTATAACATCAATATTGTCTACATACTTTTCCCACCTCGCGATTTCTTTAGCAATTTTTTTCTGCTCATTTTTAGGTGGCAATGGAATAAACATATCCTCTAGAACTCCAATATAAAGCTCTTTCTGATTTGTGCTGCCAGCCAAATTATCTTCAAGATACTGCTGCCCCCAATTTGATGATAACATTGACCAAATGTAGAAAGAATCTATCTCTGTTACGGTTCTTACAACAGATACATGGGAATCAGGGACTACAAAAGGATATTCCCCCAAACAACATTCGTCAAAGAGTCTTGTTCTACCAACTGTACCTGTGCCTGTGGAATTAACCAGCACATCTCCACTTTTTAATTTATAGTCTTCACCCCATTTACCGATTGTGCTTGGATCTAGGAATCTAGCTTGGTCCAATGAAACACCACCATCTTTTAAATTACATTTTTGCGCGAATACAGGGAATAGTCTTTCATCGGAATATTTAGGCGATTTGCCTCTTGATAAGAATATACAGAGCTCAGAAAGAGAACACCAGCACCATGATTCTGGGATTTCAAAGGGTACATTCTCATAATGTGACTTATCGGTAGCCGCAGACTTCTTGCTGCGCTTGATTTTGCCCTCCTTTATGAGTTGCTCTTTCTCGGCACGAATACGCTCGATCAATACAGATGCCGGCTCGTCGTTTGGGTCTTGCGGAACGAGCTTTCCTCGGATTGCGAGGTCAAGTATTTTCTGTCGAAGTTTCTTGGTATCCATATTACTCCTCGATATTAGCTAAAAGTTTTTGCAACTCGGCAACAGCCTTACTTATGTTATCACTCTTCTCCTGAATATTTGACATAAGTTCAGCCAACGACATATCGTTATCGTCGTCATTGAGCTTAATCCACGAGATATCAAGACTGGTCTTATCGCGCTTCATAACCTCATCAACATCGTACTTACGCCAACGGCCATTCGGATTAGTTTCAGCGTTATATGTCTCAGTGCGGGCATTGATATTATCTGCCTTATAACACTCTACAAACTCATCAAGGTGATGGCGGAGCATAGGATTGGTGGCCAGTGTGTGCTTTACGCCAGTGCGGTAATCAAAGAACCAAATATCTTTTGTCGGAGTTCCCTTGGTGAAGAACAAAACATTTGCTTTAACACCCTGAGCATAGAATATACCGGTAGGAAGACGGAGAATAGTATGAAGATTAAAATTCTTCAACAACTCCTTACGAATGGTCTCGCCAGCACCACCTTCGAACAAGACATTATCAGGCAAGACAACAGCAGCACGGCCGCCATTCTTTAGCATTACCATCATATGCTGCAAGAAGTTGAGCTGGTTGTTCTTTGTCTCCACATAGAAGTCCTGACGGTCAATCTCAACGGAGCCTGCAGGACGAGTGCCAAAAGGAGGGTTTGCAAGAATCACATCAACCAAAGTTGAAGGAGCCTTCTCCAATGAGTCCTGACATATAATAGGACTTCTATCAGTACCTATACCGTGCAAGTAGAGGTTCATTGATGCAAGTGTTACGACAAGAGCTGTGTTGTCATAACCGTGAAGAGCATTATTGCGCAAGAAATCCTGCTTTGCCTTATCTGAAGACTGAGGCTTCATATAGTCATAGGCGGCAAGCAAGAATCCTCCCGTACCACAAGCAGGGTCGCAAACTGTTTCGCCAATCTGGGGACA
>ERZ780033.389-NODE-389-length-16857-cov-7.641_pt1 | contig 16857 bp, 10 predicted proteins | sample MGYA00511024_ERZ780033 | MGnify/ENA primary metagenome ERZ780033 (study PRJEB29588, sample SAMEA2157043) | human gut metagenome | biome: human gut; feature: human-associated habitat; material: faeces | place: Denmark | collected 2008/2010 ... | reverse complement strand
TGCGAGGCGGAGCGGCTTGAGAGAGTGGCGTTGCCCACCCTTTCAAGCCGCTTGTCGTTGCGCTCGCCCTATATACATTATATTATATATAGACGCGCCACTACCCTTGTCGGTCTTATGCGTTTCCAGACGATACGCACGCAGCCACTGCCTCTTGCCAGAGGCGACAAGAGGCGGTCCGGGTGTATGGGCAGCCTATTTCAGACGCTGCGCCAATCTGCCGAGATACTCTATGCCATAGACAGGCCATAGCGGCACCTTGCGCACATTGGTCCTCACCGCCGGTATGTCGAGCGCCAGGAAGAGCAGAGTCATGCAGCCGCTTATCCAGACCACCATACCATATATCTGCTTGAGGGCTACGCTCATCATACTGCGTATATACTGCTCCATAAAGGCAGGAAAATCCACCTGCGACGGATTCAGCTGAGTAAGCGTGAGCCCTTGGCCGTAGCGGACCATGTCGTCGTTCATGAACCAGGAGAACCAGTGGGTGTAGATGCCATATCCGGCAGCACCGGCGAGATACATGTGAAAAATATTGAACACGAAGAGCCCCATGAAGAACTGTTCCAGACTGGGGGCAGACTCGTTGAGAGCCCACATGAGCGTGGCAGCGAGAATGGCATAAGCCGCACCACGGCAGATGATAGGCAGACGGAACTGCTCGATGTTGACCTGCATGTCAAGTCTGAAGTACATGAGCAGGGCATAAGCCAGGATGAAGCCGAAGCCAAGGGCAAAGAGTTTCCACACCTTCCACTTCATCACCTTGAGCCACAACAGGTCGATGGCTATGCCCAGATAGACGCCGGGCAGTGCCCATAAGAGCAGTTGTGCCTTGGTATGTTCTTCCAGCCGTATCACCTCGGTATAGAGTATTTCCTCGAGGGTGTGCTCGCAGCCTAAGAGAAGCTCGCCCATAGTCACCACCACCATGATGGGCACTATGTTGCGCAGCCTGAAGATTCTCAGGTCTACATAGGGATTGGCCACCCTGAGCAGCCGGTGTACCACCACGCCCGCCAGAGCCAGCGCCACGCCCGTCAGGATGCGCAGTGTGCGGCTGTCCATCCACATCTTGTAGTCGCCATAGACAAAGATGTAGGACAGCACAAGCATGAGCAGACTGATAAGCAGACCGCTGCAGAAGTCGATGCCACGCAGGCTTATCCTGTTGGGCATGGGGCAGAAGGGGCGGCACATCACCAGCTGCACGCCCACCACCACGCACATGGCGCCGATGATGAATACGTGCATCATCTGCCAGGTGAAGTGATAGCCGAACCACGCCGCCAGGAAGGCGCTGCCCTCGATAGACGTGAGCAGCACGATGTGGAGCACGGGGAAGAACACGGCAAAGTCGCGGCGGGGAGTTATCCACAGCTGGATGTTGCTCATCAACTCAAAGGTGCCTTGCAGCTTGGCCATACCGCCTATGAAGCACACCACCAGCAGTAGCGGCATGAAGGTGGTATGGATAGTCACGAGGTTGCGGCCGCAAAGTCCCCCCGCCGAGGTGATGAGCAGCTGCTGGTTGGTAAAGCGGAACTTCATGCGGAAGAGCATGGGGAAGTAGATGGCCATGCCGGCAAGACTGGCATAGAGCAGCATCATCAGGTCTTCTATCATGAAGTTGGTGGAACCCTGGATGGCCTCAAGCGAACCAAGGTACATACCACCAGAGAACTGGATGCAGAACGCACACAGTACATATATCCACGGCCGGATGCACCGTGGCACCCAGTCGCGGAACATGGGCATATTGAAGCCCATGCCTGCTGTCTGTGGGGGAGGAGGCATTGGTATCATAATCGTCCTTGGCGTCGTAATCAGTATTTCACCTCACACTCCACGTTGTACCCGGCATGCAGGCGGGCAAGGTCTTCGGCGCTGTTGCCGTCGAGGGCGATGCGCACGGTGACGCGCTGCTCTACCTTGACAAAGTTGCCAGTGGCATTGTCGACGGGAAGGAGCGAGAAGGCGCTGCCCGTGGCACGGCTGATGCGCTCCACACGACCCCGATAGACGATACCGGGCACGGCATCGACGGTGAGCTGCGCCTCAGACCCTTCGTGGATATGGTCGAGCTGGCTCTCCTTGTAGTTGGCCTCGACCCACAGGCTGCCGGCATCGACGATGTTTACCAGAGTCTGACCGGGCTGCACGAGCATGCCCTCCTGGATGTCCTTGGTGCCCACCACGCCGTCGCAGGTAGCGATGATGTAGCAGTAGGAGAGGTTGAGCTGGGCCAGCTGGACGGCAGCCTGGGCGAGTCGCAGCGTGCTGATAGAGGCAGAGAGGTGGTGGCCCTGCTCGGCCTTGACGCTGGTCTGGGTGGCACGCGAGCGAGCCGCCTGCTCGTATCTGGCTTTGGCACTGAGGTAGGCAGTATGCACGTTGTCATACTGCTGGCGAGTCACGGCCTCCTTGGCGAGCAGGGCTTCGAAGCGGGCGTCCTCACGACGGGCGTTGTCCAGATGGGCACGGGCGTCCTCGATGCTGGCATCGGTCACCTGCATGCCCGCCACGGTGGTGGCTATGCTGGAGCCAGTGGCCTTTGAGCCCTCTTCGGCGCGGGCAAGGTCGGCCTGGGCCTGGGCCAGACGCAGACGAAACTCGGTGTCCTCGATGACCACCAGGGTGTCACCCTTCTTGACGTGCTGGAACTCTTCAAACCTTACCTCCTTGATGAAACCCTGCACACGGGTGTTCTGGGGAGTGACGTGCTGTCGCACACGGGCGTTGTCGGTAAACTCTACATGACCGAAGTGGCCGAAATTGACAATGACGATACTGGCTCCGATGACAATGAGCAGGAGCACCACGCTGTTGTAAACGTATTTCTTGATATTCTTCATCTTGATGGTTGTTGCGGGTCAGCCGGTGGCGACCCTTGGGTTGGTGTATAGGGTATGGGGCGTAGGGGTGCCGGTGACTACAGTTGCCCGGCTATGTACTTCATCTTATAATAGGCATAGGCGATGTTGATGCGCGCATCGACCTCGCCCAGTTCGGCGTCGAGTTTCATATTGGTAGCGTCTATCATGTCGGTGATGAGCGCCAGCTGGTTGAGATAGCGGTTGTTGACCACCTGATAGTTCTGGCGCGCCAGCTCCACGCTCTTCTGCTGGGTTTCGAGCTCGGCATAGCTCTGCAGATAGAGGGTGTAGGCAGCCTGTATGTCGTTGTTTACCTGCTCGGCAGCCACCTCCTTACGCTCGGCGGCGTTGCGGGAGTTGAGCCGGGCCTGCGCCTGCTTGCGGTTGCTCTTGAAGAGCGCCGACAGCTGATACTGCACGCCCACGCCCACATACCACACGTTGAGGTTCTTGTCTACGGGCGGCAGTTCAAAGGTGATGGGGCCGTTGAAGTTGTTCTGCGCCACGAGAGCCACCTTGGGCAGCAGTTCGCTCTTGGCGATGCGCTCCTGCTGGCGTGCCATCTGCTCGCCCACGCCCGCCATCACCAGTTTAGGGCTTGCCGCCACGGCTGCAGTCTGCCAGTAGGCTTCGCCATCCTTGCCATAGAGGGCAGAGCAGGCATCGTCGGCAGGCTCTATCGCATAGTCTATAGGCAGTCCGAGCGTGTTGCAGAGCTGGTGGTTGAGTATGCGGCGGCTGTTGTGCAGCTGGGTAAGACTCAGACGGAGCCGCTCCATCTGCAGTTCGTATCGGGTGATGTCATTCTTGAGCGCCACGCCCTGCTGTTGCTTCTCGGTGATGTTGTCGATGAGCTTCTGAGTGAGCGCGATGTTGTTCTCTACCACCCTCTCGCGGTTTGCGGTCTTCATCAGGTCCAGATACTGGCCCAGAGCGATGAAGCGCTGGTTCTGCAGATTGAGAGCCAGCTCGGCCCGAGCCTGGTCGGCACCCAGCTGTGCCAGACGGATGCCTGCATCGATGGCTCCGCCGGCATAGACGGTCTGGCGGGCATCTACCACCAGCTGGTTGCCGAAGTGGGGCGAATGGAGGCCATGCACATGGGCAAAGTCGCGGTCGGTGAGCACTGCATTGCCGATATAGCTGGCAGAAACCTGGGCTCCCACATCGGGCAGACGCTGGCTGCGGGCTGCCCTGACACCCTCGTCGGCAGCTGCCACAGCAGTCTTGCCCGCGCGGATGGTGCGGTTGTGCTGGTCTATCAATCCAAACATGTCTCCGATGGTCATCCTGTGCTCATTCTGAGCATGAGCGTTGGTCGTAATGGCGATACACACGGTTATCGCATAGAATAGTCTTCTGTTCATATCTTTTCTAAAAATCGGTGCAAAGGTAGTTACTATTTGGGAAGCAACAGTGAATAAAAATACGCCAGAATTTGACATTTTGGGAAACTTGGAGTAATTTTGCAGCATGCAAGAGACCCAACTTACCACCATCAGCAGTGCCGTCATCGACGGCGAGAGCCACACCCTCGACCGGGGAGCCATCATCTACAGCCACAGGGGCATCGCCTCGGTGCGTATCAACTTCGACCACTGGGATATGCAGGGCGAGAGCGTGCTTATCATGTTTCCTGGAGATGTTATAAAATGGGAAATGATGGACGACGACTTCTCTGCCGACGCCATCATCTACAGCAGCGACATACTGCGTACGGCGAGCCTCAACATCGAGCACACGGTCTACGATACGCTCAGGGCCGACCGCCGGTGTGGCTACCCCGAGCTCATCGCCCATGTCGTAGACAGCATGTTCCGTATCTTCCGCTTCTATTTCACCGTAGAACACTACACGCTCACCGACCGCATCGTGACCCTGCTGCTGCAGGCGTTCTTCCTGGGTTTCTACGACTATCTGCTCGCCAATCCCCGCGAGCCGGGCAATGACCGCGGCACCCAGCGCAAGGTAGAGCTGTTCAACCGGTTTATGCAGCTGCTCGAAGACGAATACCGCTTGGGACACGAGGTAAACTACTATGCACAGCGCATGAACATCTCGCGCAAGTATCTGGGGCTCATCGTCAGCGACAGGACCGGCGTATCGCCCAAGCGCATCATCGACGAGTACATCATGCTGAGGCTCAAGCTCGCCCTGCGTACCTCCAAGCGCAGTCTGAAGCAGATAGCCGACGACTACAACTTCTCTGACCAGAGCGCTCTTACCCGCTACTTCCGCCATCATGCGGGACTGTCGCCACAGCAGTACCGTCTGCGCCAGTAGGCTGCACGGTAGCGGGAGCCGCAAGCCACGCGGCTCGGCAGAGCGTGCATGGCCCGAGGGTGGGGCAACCCTCATGGGCGACGTGGGGAGTGCCCCCGCCGGCTCGTATCAATAGGTACGAGAGCTCGTGACTTACGATACGTGCGCTCGTGACATAAGGCACGTGGGCTCGTGACTTATGTTACGAGCCGACAGACATGACCTCCACGGCGGCAGACATGGCGTCGGGCGCGCTGTCAGCGTTAAACAATCTTAAAAAACGGGGCTGCGGCATCCATAATCGCCGTTTCAATCGTCTTTAGTAGTGTAACCGCACCGATGGCACCGATGGCCACGATGCCCTACGCTGCAACAACCAAAACAGACATGACAATGAAACAGACTCTGATAAGCATGGCGCTCATACTGATGCTCGCGCTATGCGCCAAAGCACAGAATACCCAGCACAGCTACACCATCACAGGCGTGGTGGCAGACTCGGTCACCCACGAGGGCGAGCCTTACGCCACGCTGACCATAGCGAGAGCCGACTCGGCAGCCAAGCCCGTAAAGCAGGCGCTCACCGACATCAAGGGCCGCTTCAGCATCAGCTCAAGCGGCACGGGCAGCTATCTGCTCATGGTAAGGTCGATGGGGCGCAAGCCGATGCAGCACGCCTACACCGTAGAAGCCACCACACGCACCATAGACCTGGGCACGCTGCTCCTGCAGGACGGCGGCAACCAGCTGGAGACGGTCGAGGTGGTGGCCTACAAGCCCCTGGTCAAGGCCGATGTAGACAAGATAGCCTACAGCGTGGAAGACGACCCCGAGGCCAACACCAACACAGTGATAGAGATGCTCAAGAAGGTGCCCATGGTGACCGTGGACGGACAGGACAACATACGGGTCAACGGCAACAGCTCGTTCAAAATCTATGTGAACGGCAAGCCCAACAACATGATGACCAAGAACCCCAAGGAGGTGCTCAAGAGCATGCCTGCATCGAGCATCAAGAAGATAGAAGTAATCACCAACCCCGGACCCAAATACGATGCCGAGGGCGTGGGCGGCATCCTTAACATTGTCACCGAGGGTAAGGGCCCCGAGGGCTATAACGCCACTTTCTCGGGCCGTGCCAACAACAGTAGTTATGGTGGTGGCCTCTATGCCACGGTGAAGCAGGGTAAACTGACTATGAGCGTCAACTATAATGCCAGTAGTAACCACTCGCCTAAGGGCTACACTTACTCCGACCGTAGCCAGATAGGCACCGATGGCACCGTTACCTCGTCTACCGTGGCCGATGGCTACACCAAGGGACATAGCCAGTGGCAGGGCGGTGACATTGAGGCCAGTTACGAGATAGATACTTTGCGACTGATAACGGGGTCGTTCTCGCTCAGCAAGTTTACCTCTAAAAGAGACGCCCTGAACACGGCCTTCTCGACGGTGCCGGCCACGGGGCAGCGGCTCTATGGCTACCGCTCGCCCTCGCACAGTAAGGAAAGCTGGGACGACTACAGTGCCAGTCTGGACTACCAGCGCTCTTTCAGTGTCAAGGATCGGCTGCTCACCCTGTCATACCGGCTTGAGAGCAGTCCGTCGACCTCAGACAGCCGTTATCTCTATACTGACCGCGAGGCCGCTGATGACTGGCAGACTTTCATAGACCGTATGCGCGACCAGCGCATGGACGGCGATGAGAACACCATGGAGCATACCTTCCAGATAGACTACACCACGCCCTTTGCCAAGCACCACACGTGGGAGGCGGGCGTCAAGTACATACTGCGCCGTAACAAGTCGGACAACGACCGCTATAACCTCGGCACCGGCGACAAGGATGAGACCTACGACAGCGACAATAGTTCGCACTACCGGCACCACAACGATATCCTGGCTGCCTATACGGGTTATGGCCTTACGTTAGACAAGTGGTCGGCTCGCCTGGGCTTGCGCTACGAGCACACCCTGCAGAAGGTAGAGTATCTCCTGGGCCGTGGTACCAACTTCCACAAGAACTTTGACGACCTGGTGCCCTCGGCCCGCCTGGGCTACAAGTTCAGCGATGCCACCAACTTGTCGTTAGGCTACAAGATGCGCATCAACCGCCCCGGTATATGGTATCTGAATCCCTATCTCGATGACCGCATCCCCGATGCCATATCGCAGGGCAACCCCAACCTGGACACTGAGAAAAGCCACGCTGTAGACCTGCAGTTCAGCAGTTACAATTCTAAACTCACCTATACCCTCACAGGCACCTACCGGTTTGTCAATAACAGTATAGAGAGTGTAGACCGCCTGGTTAACGACCGCGATATAGAGGGCCTGCCCAATCCTACCGGCAAGGACGTCATCTATTCATCGTATGCCAACATAGGCCACATCCAGTATGCCGGTCTGATGGCGTATGCCAACTGGACACCCATTACCAATACCCGTATTACCCTCAATGGCAGCGTGGGCTATAGTCACATGAGCGACGGCCAGTCGCTACGCAACCATGGCTGGTGTACCAACATTGATGCCAGCCTGCAACAGACCTTTGCCAAGACCTGGATATTCAACGCGTCGTACTACGTGCAGACCCCGCAGCCGACCCTGCAGGGCAAGGATGCCCGATACCAGTGGTACAACTTCTCGCTGAGCAAGTCGTTTATGGACAAGCGGCTCACCCTGACAGCCTATATCATCAATCCGTTTGGCAAGCGCTATTTCTGCTATCGCAGCGAGACCGTGGCCGACAACTTCCGCACTACGGCCAGCAGCAGCTGGTGCCAGCTGTATTACGGCGTGTCAGTGAGATTCCGTATTGGCAAGCTCAAAGCCAGTGTGAAGCACACTGAGCGCACCGTGGAGAACAACGATGTAAAGCAGGGCGGCGGAGGCGGCAAGGGTTAGCGCAGAGCCTGCCCCGGCACGGCTCTGGCTGACATCGGAGCCACCAGCGACAGGCTGGAAGACAGCGAAAGCGGCCGGAAAGACGGCAAGGGACATCGCGCATCGACACGCGACACTCAGAAAAATGCAGCACGGCTGCATTTTTTTTGTGCCAAACCTTTGTCGGTAAGATAAATGTGAGTATCTTTGAAACCGACATTCAGATAACGACAACAAGCATGAAAACCAAACAGACACTGACAGTCATCATCGCCACGCTGGCACTCACCGCCTGTGGCGTGCAGAAGATGAGCCAGACGGAGAAACTCGTCAGGCAGACCCTGATAGCCCAGGAGACCGACAGCCTGGTAAAAAGCCGCCGCTTCGGCGTAGAGGTGTCGGCTGTATTCCCCCAGGGTGCTTCGATGCGCCATCTCAACTACGACTACGGCATCCAGGTTCACGGCGACACGCTGCGCTCGTATCTCCCCTACTTCGGCCGTGCCTACGAGGTGCCCTACGGCGGCGGCAAGGGGCTCGACTTCTCGGAGCCGATGAAGCGATGGACGCTGACAGAGATGAAGAAAGGCGAGCAGCAGATGAAGATATGGGTGGAGAACGAGGAAGACTCGTACGTATACACACTCCACATCTATCCGTCGGGCGTGGTAGACCTGACGGTAGACAGCCGGCAGCGCGACCGCATACGCTATAACGGCAACATCACCAAGGAGGCGCGCCGATGAGACGCCTTATACTATATATAATAGGTATAGTGGTGACGGCTATGGGCGCCCACGCCAATCCTCGCTACTGTGCCCGCTATGTCAAGGAGCATCTGCTCTATCAGCGGGGGGCTGAGACCAACGTGATAGACATAGACATGGAGTGGCCCGAGATGGTCGACGGGTCGGCGGCGGTGCCTCTGCAGCGGCTGCTGACACGCACCCTGCTCGGCAACGAGCACTCGACGCTCGACAGTGCCTACACCCGCTTTCTCGCACGCTTTGGCAAGCCCGTGACTCGGCAGTTTGACTCTATCCCCGACGACAGCCGCTTCTGCTACGTCAGTTGTACGCTCAAGCTGATAGGTCACCGTGCCGACAGTTATATCTCGATGAGAGCCAGCTATGTATGCTCGCCCGAGCAGAACTCAACGCAAAAGGGCGATACGGTGTCGATGCTGGTCACCTATGACCTCGGCAGCGGCACAATCATGCGCGATGCCGACCTGCTGCGCATCAACCGGCTGCGCGACGGGTACTACGGCGACGATGTCGTCTACAACCTGCTCGCCGGAACCCACACCCCGCTGCCCGACAACATCTATACGCTACAGGTAAACGATGCCTGTCTCACTGACGACGCACTGCTGATAGACATGTGCTGCACCGACGGCGAGCGCATCACCCCCTTCACCACGCTGGTGGCTCCCGACCGCATCAGGAGTATCGTGACCAAGAACGTGAAGCGACTCATGAGCGGCAGCGTCACTCTCCTCACCGACCAGTATATGCTGCCCACGCGCGTGGATGGCGACACGGTATACACCCATGCCGACCAGGCTCCCCGATTTGACTTCAACGGCGAGAGCCTGATGAACTATCTGGCTCGCAATCTCAGACTCGACCCTGTGGCTATCGAGCGGCTTCCTGCAGGGGCTCGCGCCGTCATTGCCTTCATCGTGGACGCCAGCGGACACATACGCCGCCCCTGCGTGGTGAGCAGTGCCACGCCCGGGATAGACCGCGAACTGATGCGCGCAGCCCGACTCATGCCCGCATGGGCACCAGGAACGGTGGGAGGCAAGCCAGCCAACGTGTGGTGCATGCTGCCCATAGTGCTGAAGAAATAAAAATCGCACGGAGGGGTCATCTCCTTCTGCGCAGAGACATCCTCCAGCTGCGCCAAGACACCCTCCAGCGACGCAGAGTTATGCTCCACGCCGCTGGTGTTGTCTCCAAGGGTCGGGAAGTGGCAGAAAAGGGTGCCGAAAACGTTGGTGACAAGCCTGACGACAGGCGGCGAAAAAGCCACGCAAATTGCGCTATGTCAACCAGATACGACAAATGGCACAAAAATCAGAAAAAAGTGTACAATTATTGTTAAAATACGCACAAAACTGAACTACGTTACTGAGAAGTTTATTAACTTTGCAGTGTCAAAAAACTTTTTGACCGCTGTAGGTTTTCTACAGTGTCGTGTTTAGGGATACAATTGAAACATCAATATTAATAGCATAATTAGGTATGAAAGTAAGAAAATTCTCGCTTGTGGTAGCCTGTATCGGGGCTACTCTTTTAGCTTCATGTGGGAAAAGTGGTGGCGGAATGCCCAACTTCGGTGACAACGAGTTTGCCGTACGCACGATAGCATCGTCGAACGCTGCACTGCAGACCACCTATCCCGCCACCATCAAAGGTATTCAGGATGTAGAGGTACGTCCGAAGGTGTCAGGCTTCATCACCAAGGTGCTGGTGCATGAGGGTCAGACCGTAGCTGCCGGTCAGGTGCTCTTCACCATCGACAGCGAGACCTATGCCGCTGCCGTGCGTCAGGCCCGGGCAGCCGTCAGCACCGCCAAGGCTCAGCTGAGCACCGCCAAGCTGACCATGGACAACAACAAGAAACTGTATGACAAGGCCATCATCGGCCAGTATGAGTATACCTCTTCTGCCAACTCTTACGCCACAGCCCAGGCTCAGCTTGCCCAGGCCGAGGCCGCTCTTGCCGCTGCCCGCGAGCAGCTGGCATGGTGCAGTGTGAAGAGCCCGGCAGCCGGTGTAGTGGGCAGTCTGCCCTTCAAGGCTGGCGCATTGGTAAGCGCGTCGGGTCAGGCATTGACCACGGTGTCGGACGTAAGCACCGTAGAGGTGTTCTTCTCAGTCTCTGAGAGCGAGCTGCTGGCTCTGAGCAAGACCAACGGCAGCACCCAGGCTGCCATTGCCTCCTTCCCCGAGCTGAAGTTGAAGTTGGCCGACGGCTCTATCTACAACCATCCCGGCAAGGTAGTCAAGATGAGCGGTGTGCTCGACGCCACTACCGGTTCGGTATCTCTGATAGCCCACTTTGCCAATCCCGACAAGCTGCTGAAGAGCGGCGGCGCCGGCACCATCATCATCCCCTCGGTAGACCAGGGTGCCATCCAGATACCTCAGGAGGCCTGCTCACAGATACAGAACAAGACCTTCGTGTATGTAGTGACCAAGGACAACAAGGTGAAATATACCGAGATAACCATAAATCCCCAGAACGACGGCCAGACTTACATCGTGACCAAGGGTCTGCACGTGGGTGACCGCGTCGTGACCAAGGGTATCACCAAGCTCACCGACGGTATGGAGATTGTCCCCATCACCGAGCAACGCTATCAGCAGAAGATAGACGAGGCTGCCAAGCTGGCCGAGAGTCAGGGCAACGCCCACGACTTCGCTGCCACCATGAGCGGCAAGAAGAAGTAAGCATATATATAATAAGGTATAAGAAAACAAGTAAATCATGACATTTACAAACTTTATCAAACGACCGGTACTCTCGACGGTAATCTCCATCTTCTTCGTCTTGCTGGGTACCATCGGTCTGATATCGCTGCCAGTGGAGCAGTACCCCGATATCGCACCGCCTACCATCTCGGTATCGACCACCTATACCGGTGCCGATGCCCAGACGGTGCTCAACTCTGTCATCGTGCCGCTCGAAGAGAGCATCAACGGTGTGGAGAACATGACCTATATGACCTCGTCGGCCACCAACGACGGTATGGCCAATATCACCGTATTCTTCAAGCAGGGCTCTGACCCCGATATGGCAGCCGTGAACGTGCAGAACCGCGTGTCTCAGGCTCAGGCGCTGCTCCCTGCCGAAGTAACCCGCGTGGGTGTGACCGTGTCGAAACGCCAAACATCCAACGTGATAATGTTCTCTCTCACCTCCGAGGACGGCCGCTACGATGACGAGTTCGTGACCAACTACGCGCTGATTAACGTCATCCCCCAGCTTAAGCGTATTACCGGTGTGGGTGATGTGCAGAGTCCCTCTATGCGCAACTACTCTATGCGTATATGGCTCAAGCCCGAGAAAATGAAGGAGTACGGACTCGTACCTTCTGATATTTCAACCGCCCTGGGTGAGCAGAACATCGAGGCTGCCCCTGGTAAGTTTGGTGAGAACTCGGATATGGCTTACGAGTATGTGCTGCGCTACAAGGGTCGTCTGAAGACCGTGCCCGAGTATGAGAACATACTGCTCAAGAGCAACACCACGGGTCAGACCCTGCGTCTGGGCGACGTGGCACGCATCGAGCTGGGCGGTCTGAGCTACGCCGTAAGTCTGAAGAACAACGGCCAGCCCGCCGTGATGGGTATGGTGCAGCAGATTGCCGGCTCTAACGCCACCCAGATAGCCACCGACGTGAAGAAAGCCCTGGCTGAAGCCAGCAAGAGCTTCCCTCCCGGACTGGAGTACACCATCGAGCAGGATGTGACCGAGTTCCTCTACGCCTCTATCGAGGAGGTAGTGTTTACCCTCATCATCACGCTGCTGCTGGTATTCCTGGTAGTGTATATCTTCCTCCAGGACTTCCGCTCGACCCTCATCCCTATGATTGCCGTACCTGTGGCGCTCATAGGTACCTTCCTCTTCCTCTGGATATTCGGCTTCTCCGTCAACCTGCTTACCCTCTCGGCGCTGCTGTTGGCCATCGCCATTGTGGTCGATGATGCCATCGTGGTAGTCGAGGCCGTCCACGCCAAGTTGGACCAGGGCTACAAGAGCGCGTTGACCGCCGCTATCGACGCGATGAACGAGATTTCGGGTGCCATCATCTCCATCACGCTGGTAATGTCGGCTGTGTTTATCCCCGTGTCATTCATGGGCGGCACATCCGGTACCTTCTATCGCGAGTTTGGTGTGACCATGGCCGTATCTATCGTCATCTCCGCCATCAACGCCCTCACCCTGTCGCCAGCCCTCTGCGCCATGCTGCTGAAGCCCCACGCCGACGACGCCGACAGCCACAAGGCCAAGTCGTTCATTGACCGCTTCCACGCTGGCTTCAACTACCAGTTTGAGAAGATTACCAATAAGTATAAAGGTGGTGTCGAGTGGATTATCCGCCACGGCATGATAACCGCCGGTACGATAGTCGCAGGTATTGCCGTGTTGGTCATCCTGATGGCTACCACCAAGACCGGACTGGTGCCCGACGAGGATACCGGAACCCTCTTCGTGACCATCTCTGCAGCCCCTGGTACCAGCCAGGAGCGCACGCTGAAGATTGTGGACCAGGTAGACAAGATGCTCGCCGGCAACCCCGCCATCCAGCGTCGTGAGGCCATCATCGGATACAACTTCATCGCAGGCCAGGGCTCAGACCAGGCCACCTTCATCATCAAGCTGAAGCCATTCGACGAGCGCCCTGGCGGTTTCTTCCACCGCATCAAGAGCGCGATTACCGGCGGCGGCATCGAGGCCCTCTTCGTCAATCCTATGGAGTCGGGCTCAGTGCTGGGCATGATCTACAAGCAGACCGCGACCATCAAGGACGCCCAGATTCTGGCCTTCGGTCCTCCTATGATTCCTGGCTTCTCTGCCCAGAGCGGTGTGACGATGACCATGCAGGACAAGACCGGTGGCGACTTGAACCGCTTCTTTGAGGTGACCAAGAACTTCCTCGCCGAGCTCAACAAGCGCCCCGAGATACAGAACGCCATGACTTCATACAACCCCAACTATCCCCAGTACATGGTGGATGTAGACGTAGCCAAGACCAAGCAGGCCGGCATCTCACCCTCTACGGTGCTCGCCACCCTGCAGGGCTACTACGGAGGTATGTATGCGTCTAACTTCAACGCCTACGGCAAGCTCTATCGTGTAATGATACAGGGTGAAGTGTCGAGCCGTATGCGCCCCGAGGATCTGTCCAACATCTACGTGCGCACCTCGTCGGGCCAGATGTCACCTGTGAGCGAGTTTATCAACCTGCGCCGAGTATACGGACCGTCCAACGTGAACCGTTTCAACCTCTTCACCTCTATCAACGTGTCAGTTACCCCCAATACGGGCTACTCTACCGGTGAGGCCATCAAAGCCATCTCTGAGGTGTCCAAGGACAATCTGCCCGACGGCTACGGCTACGAATATTCAGGTCTTACCCGCTCTGAGGCAGAGTCGAGCAACTCTACCGCCATCATCTTCGTACTCTGTATCGTATTCGTTTACCTGATTCTGAGTGCGCAGTACGAGAGCTACATCCTGCCTCTGTCGGTAGTGCTGTCCATCCCCTTCGGTCTGGCTGGTGCGTTTATCTTCACCAACCTCTTCGGCCACTCCAACGACATCTACATGCAGATTTCGCTGATTATGCTTATCGGTCTGTTGGCCAAGAACGCCATCCTTATCGTGCAGTTCGCCCTTGAGCGCCGCCGCACGGGTATGGCCATCAAGTACTCGGCCATCCTGGGAGCCGCAGCCCGTCTGCGTCCTATCCTGATGACCTCACTGGCCATGGTTATCGGTCTGCTGCCACTGATGTTTGCTTCGGGTGTAGGCAAGAACGGTAACCAGACTCTGGGTGCCGCCGCCGTGGGAGGTATGTTCATCGGTACCGCCATCCAGGTATTCGTAGTGCCCGCCCTCTTCGTGGTATTCCAGTGGCTCCAGGAGCGCATTAGTCCGCTCAAGTTCGAGGACGAGACCAACGAGGAAGCTGCCGCCGAGCTGGAGCAGTATGCCTCTGCCGCCCACCACAGAGGACTGACCAAGAAGTAGTAAACCGACCAATAACTTGAAGTAAAGACAATGAAAAAGAATTTGAATATATTGCTCGTAGGTCTTGCAGTGCTCAGCATGAGCAGCTGCAAGAGCCTCTACGGCAAATACGAGCGTCCTGATGTGAAGACTGCCGGCCTGGTGCGCGACTCTGCGTCGCTTACCGACACGCTGGCCGTCACCGACACCACCTCGTTTGCCAACATCCCCTGGCGCTCGGTGTTTACCGACCCCCAGCTGCAGAGCCTCATCGAGAAGGGATTGGCCAACAACCCCGACCTGCTCAACGCCGCCCTCAACGTGAAGATGGCTGAAGACCAGCTCAAGGTGGCCAAGCTCGCCTTTGTGCCCGCCCTCTCCTTTACGCCCCAAGGCACCATCGCCTCGTGGGACGGCAACAAGGCCACCCAGACCTACAGCCTGCCCGTGACCGCCAGCTGGTCGCTCGACCTCTTCGGCAACCTGCTCTCCGTGAAGCGTGGTGCCCAGATGTCGCTCTTGCAGATGAAGGACTATCAGGTCACGGTCAAGACCAACCTCATAGCCAACATCGCCAACCTCTACTACACCCTGCTGATGCTCGACAAGCAACTCGAGCTCGTAAGCGACATGGAGACTCTCACCAAGGACACTTGGGAGACCATGAAGGTGCTCATCGACAGCCGCCGCGGCTACCGTTCGGTATCGGTCCAGGCCGCCGAGTCCAACTACTACTCGGTGCTGACCAAGAAGGCCGACCTGAAACGCCAAATCCGTGAGACCGAGAATACGCTTAGCCTGCTCCTGGGCGAACAGGCGCAGACCATAGCCCGTGGCAAGATAGAGGCCCAGAGTCTGCCCACCAGCTTCTCTACCGGAGTGGGCGTGCAGCTGCTCAACAACCGCGCCGACGTCCATGCCGCCGAGATGGCCCTGGCCCAGTGCTTCTATGGCGTAGAGACCGCCCGCAACCGTTTCTATCCCTCTATCACCATCTCGGGCACAGGCGCCTTCACCAACTCTTCCGGCGCAGGCATCGTTAACCCCGGCAAGTGGCTGCTCTCTGCCGTAGGCTCGCTCGTGCAGCCCCTCTTCCAGAACGGACGCCTCATCGCCGGACTCCGCGTGGCCAAGGCTCAGTATGAGCAGGCCTACAATACCTGGCAGAACGCCGTGCTCAAGGCCGGCAGCGAGGTGAGCAACGCCCTGGTGCTCTACAACTCATCGGAGGAGAAGAGCCAGATTGAGGCCAAGCAGATAGAGGTGCTCCAGAAGAACGTCGAGCAGACCCGCGAGCTTGTGGGCGACGCCGGCAGCAACTATCTGGACATCATCACCGCCCAGTCGTCACTGCTCAATGTGCAGCTGTCCAAGGTGGCCGACGACTTCTACAAGATGCAGGCAGTGGTCAACCTCTACTACGCCCTCGGCGGTGGAGCCAAGTAATATTAACCCATTAATCAAGATTCCAACTAATATGGCAAGTATAATAAGTCCCAAGGCAGACGTGTCGCCCAAAGCCAAGATAGGCGACAACTGCCGCATATATCCCTTCGTCTATATCGAAGACGATGTAGAGATTGGCGACAACTGCGTCATCTATCCCTTCGTGAGCATCCTCAACGGTACCCGTATGGGCAGCGGCAACAAGGTGTTCCAGGGAGCCGTCATTGCCGCCCTTCCCCAGGATTTCAACTTCACCGGTGAAGAGAGCCATGTGGTGATAGGCGACAACAATACCATACGTGAGAATGTGGTCATCAACCGCGGCACCCATGCCGGCGGCAAGACCATGCTGGGCAACGGCAACTTCCTCATGGAGGGCGCCCACATCTCCCACGACACCGTGGTGGGCAACAAGTGCGTATTCGGCTACGGCACCAAGATTGCCGGCGACTGCGAGATAGGCGACAGCGTAATCTTCTCTACCTCGGTCATCGAGAACGCCAAGACCCGCGTGGGCGACATGGCCATGATACAGGCCGGCACCAGTTTCTCCAAAGACGTGCCTCCCTACATCCTCGCCGGTGGCAAACCGGTGGCTTACGGCGGCCCCCACCACCCCCCCCTTGCGGCCGGC
>ERZ780033.388-NODE-388-length-16867-cov-5.05472_pt1 | contig 16867 bp, 10 predicted proteins | sample MGYA00511024_ERZ780033 | MGnify/ENA primary metagenome ERZ780033 (study PRJEB29588, sample SAMEA2157043) | human gut metagenome | biome: human gut; feature: human-associated habitat; material: faeces | place: Denmark | collected 2008/2010 ... | reverse complement strand
CTGAACCGCATTATCGGGAGCATTGTCATTGTGGTGTCTGTGGTGGGATTGGTGTTTACGCTGATGGGTGAATCGCTGTATTGAATGGAAAGGTGAAAATTCATAATTCATACATTTTATCGTGAAGATTGCGCAACAACTGAAAGAGAAGAATATAGCCGAATACCTTATATATATGTGGCAGGTGGAGGATTTGCTCCGTGCCAATGGCTGTGACATAGACCGGATACGCCAGAACATCATCTTGCGCTATCCGGAGGAGGAACGGCCTGCGCTGGAAGAATGGTATGGAAACCTGGCAGATATGATGCGTGCGGAAGGCGTAACGGAAAAAGGGCATCTGCAAATCAACCGGAATGTCATTCTGAACCTGACGGAGCTACATGGCGAATTGCTGGCTTCTACGAAATATCCGTTCTATAATGCGGCTTATTTCAAGGCACTGCCTTTTATCGTGGAGCTGCGTCAGAAGAACGGCCGGAAAGAGGAGTCTGAAGTAGACACTTGTTTCGAGGCGCTTTATGGAGTGCTGCTGTTGCGCTTGCAGAAGAAGGAAATCAGTCAGGGCACGGCAAAGGCTATGGAGGCCATCAGCGGTTTCATCTCGTTGCTTGCCAACTATTATGACAAGGAGAAGCGAGGAGAATTGGAGTTGATGGATAATTGATAATTATGGAGGAAAATATTGTTCATCGTAACATTCTATATATAAGTGTAACTTTATTAAATGAATATTCTGATAACCGGTGCCAACGGTCAACTTGGCAATGAAATGCGAGTGTTGTCGAAAGAAAACGGACGACATGCTTATTTTTTCACTGACGTGCAGGAATTGGACATTTGCGACGAACAAGCTGTGCACGGGTTTGTGAAGGACAACCGGATAGATGTAATCGTGAATTGCGCCGCTTATACGGCTGTAGACAAGGCGGAAGACAATCAGGAGCTTTGCGACAAGCTGAACCATGTCGCTCCGGGCTATCTGGCTGCCGCTGCCGAAGCTTGCGGTGCTGCATTGATACAAGTGTCTACCGACTATGTTTTTGACGGAACCGGACACATCCCCTATACGGAAGAGGCGGCTACTTGTCCCGATTCAGTATATGGTTTTACCAAACTGGCGGGGGAGCAGGCGGTGATGAAGCATTGCAGCCGTGCCATGATTATCCGTACGGCGTGGCTCTATTCCATTTATGGAAATAATTTTGTGAAGACGATGCTCCGTTTGGGACGCGAGCGCGAGACGCTGGGAGTTGTATTCGACCAGATAGGTACGCCGACATACGCCAATGATTTGGCACGCGCCATCTTTGCGGCTATCAGCCAGGGAATCGTGCCCGGCATCTATCACTTCAGCAACGAGGGAGTCTGCTCGTGGTATGATTTTACGTTGGCTATCCATCGTCTGGCAGGTATCAAGAGCTGCAAGGTAAGTCCGCTGCATACGGACGAATTCCCTGCCAAGGCGCCGCGTCCGCATTATTCCGTGTTGGACAAGACAAAGATAAAGAAGACATTCGGCATCGATATACCCCATTGGGAGGCGAGCCTTGCCGTCTGCATGAAGAATTTGGAAGAGTGATTATTACTGACTAATTGATATATGGCCAATAACAACGAAATAGAGAGACGGAGAACGTTTGCGATTATCGCGCATCCGGATGCCGGTAAGACATCATTGACCGAGAAGCTGTTGCTTTTTGGTGGACAAATCCAGGTGGCGGGTGCCGTAAAGAGCAATAAGATAAAGAAGACGGCAACGTCGGACTGGATGGATATTGAAAAACAGCGTGGTATTTCCGTTACCACTTCTGTAATGGAGTTCGACTACCATGACTACAAGGTCAACATCCTTGATACTCCGGGTCACCAGGACTTTGCTGAAGATACCTACCGCACGCTGACGGCCGTGGATAGCGTTATCATCGTGGTGGACGGTGCGAAAGGTGTGGAAACGCAGACACGCAAGCTGATGGAGGTCTGCCGTATGCGTAATACGCCGGTGATTATCTTCATCAACAAGATGGACCGTGAAGCCAAAGACCCGTTCGACCTGCTGGACGAGCTGGAGGAGGAACTGCACATCCACGTGCGTCCCTTGACGTGGCCTATCGAGAGCGGTGTCCGTTTCAAGGGTGTCTACAATATCTATGAGCATAACCTCAACCTCTACCAGCCCAGCAAGCAGGTAGTGACGGAGAAGGTGGAAGTGGACATCCATACCGAGGAGCTGGACAACCAGATTGGCGCCCAACTGGCCGACAAGCTGCGCGGAGAATTGGAACTGATAGACGGTGTTTACCCCGAATTCGATAAGGAGGAATACTTGAAAGGAGAGCTTGCTCCCGTATTCTTCGGTTCGGCACTGAATAATTTCGGTGTGCAGGAACTGTTGGATTGCTTTGTGGAGATTGCTCCCAGTCCCCGTTCCGTGAAGGCGGAAGAACGTGAGGTGGAGCCGGAAGAACCTAAATTTACCGGATTCATCTTTAAGATAACCGCCAATATCGACCCGAATCACCGTTCATGTATCGCTTTCTGCAAAATCTGCTCCGGGAAGTTTGTACGCAATGCCCCGTACTTGCATGTACGTCATGGCAAGACGATGCGTTTCTCGTCGCCTACGCAGTTCATGGCGCAGCGCAAGACAACTGTCGATGAGGCTTGGGCGGGAGATATTATCGGCCTGCCGGATAACGGTACGTTCAAGATTGGCGATACGCTGACCGAAGGCGAGGCGCTTCACTTCAAGGGGCTTCCGAGTTTCTCTCCGGAGATGTTCAAGTACATTGAGAATGCCGACCCGATGAAGCAGAAACAGCTTGCCAAGGGTATCGACCAGTTGATGGACGAAGGTGTGGCGCAGTTGTTCGTCAACCAGTTCAACGGGCGTAAGATTATCGGTACGGTGGGGCAGTTGCAGTTCGAGGTCATCCAGTATCGTCTGGAGAACGAATACAGTGCGAAGTGCCGTTGGGAGCCGCTCAGTCTGTATAAAGCCTGCTGGATTGAGAGCGATGATGCGGCTGAACTGGAAGCCTTCAAGAAGCGCAAATACCAGTACATGGCGAAAGACCGCGAGGGTAGGGATGTGTTCCTGGCGGACAGCGGATATGTGTTGCAGATGGCGCAGATGGACTTCAAGCATATCAAGTTCCACTTTACGAGCGAGTTCTAAGCTATACGATTTTTGCTGACTCACGGCTATAAATGATGCAAGTCGAAGAAAAAGAGGAGGTACAAAGTAATGAAAAACTTTGTACCTCTTTATTTATTGTGGGAAGAAAGTGTTACCTTTGTTTCTGCAACGATTAATATGCATTGATTATGAAAACTGTTGAAGTAAGCTCGTTCCTTACCGATTTTACACCTTGTTTATTATAAACACAAAATTTCAAGATGAAACATACCTTCCTTTTTCTCCTGCTGATTCTCCTTCTGGGGCTGACAGCCTGCTCGAAACCTGCCGATAGAACTTTGATGAACTACGAACAGTCCCTTTCTCATGCTGACTCGTTGGTGCAATGCGGTGCTGTCGACAGTGCCCGGGCCGTCCGCCTGATTTCCGGTTTGCACCGTGAGTATAATCAGATAAAGGAGCTTTCCGATGGCAGGCATGTGCGGCTGAAGCCGGTCAGTGGTTACGAACGTTTTTTCTGGGGAGTGTTTTCTGTGATTATGTTCAGCATTTCCGGTGCTATGCTGTTCAGCCTTATCCGTTTCAAGAAAGAACGTAGTCACCGTAACTATCTTGTCACCCTGAGTGAAAACGAACAGCGCTTGCGCAACAATGAACGCGAGCGCGAGGAACTGGAAGAATGCCTGAAGGAGATGTCGCTGACCGACGAAGAGCGCGAAGAAGTGCATAGCTCGCTGACAAACCTCATGGAACATGGCAGCCGTCTGGATAAGGAAAACGAGTCACTCCGCGCCCGTCTCAAGGAGTATGAAGACAACCCCGTGCCCCGCGAACTGGAACTGTTGAGGAAAGAGGGCGAGCGTGTCCGGATGCTCGACGGGCAGGTGCAGGCGCTTGCTTCCGCCATGATAGATGCAGACGAAGTGGTGAAGCAGTTGCGCATCCAGCCCAAATTCCTTGCGGACAGCCAGTGGAACTACTTGCAGAAGCTTACTGACAGAGTATACAAGGGTGCTTCCAAACGCCTTGTCCTGCGCTTTCCCCAGCTTACGCCTGCCGACAGCCAGCTTTGCATGCTTATCCGCCTGCACTTCAGCAATGCACAGATTGCCACGCTCATTGCCGTATCTCCCGCTTCCGTGTCCCAGCAGAAGTTCCGCCTGAAGAAGCGGATGATGCAGGCGGATGGGAGGCTGTTTGCCGATGGAGAGACGCTGGAGGGGGTGATTGGAAGCTGCTGAGGCTTTTTAATGATTTACTTTGTTGCATGATAGCAAATCCTATATCCTTTTTTCTTGCTCATAAAAAAAATCGTAGCTTTGCTGCATTAGATGAAAAAGGAAAGGTAATATGACATTTGTTACTATACAAAAAGCAGTGTATAAAACTTAACGAACTATTGTTATACACCTAATTCTCTTTTTAACCACACCTTCATCACGGGGTCGGGAATAATGGCTTGACGCTTCTCAATCTCGATAAGCTCTTTCTTGACCAGTGCCCGTTTTACGATGCTGACATTAGCCGATGAACCGAGTTGATATTTCTGCAAAACCTCTTGCGTGGTAAATTCGCTATGTACCCCATCAATAATGGCTCGCAAAAAATTCATTTGATAGGTCGTAAGGCTCTCGGTCTGCTTCTCGAACAACGGTGTATTCTGGTCGATGATATCCTGATATGCCTCCTCGAAATCTTGTTCCGTGGCAACTTTGTCCGTATGAATCCATACCAACCATGCCAACTGCTGCACATACGAAGAGTGATTGTCAACTCTCTGACAGATCTTCTCGGCTAACTCTTTTGAAATCTGTTTGCCCGTAGCCTCGAAACGCCCACAAATATAATCCACCCAATCCGCCGTCCCGATTTTTGTCAAATAGATAGCGTCTCCGAACTTATAGAACGGAAGGCTCCTTTTTTCAAAGAGTTCGTTCATCAAGTGTTTTTTGCTGCCGAATAAGCAGTAAGACACCGATTTCTGCAATTGCCAGATCGAGCGTAACCGCTTCTGGAATGTTTTGGAATCTTTGAATTCGGCAATTTGCTGGAACTCGTCGATGCAAACAACGATATTACAACCTTTCTTCTGCGCTATCTTTTCAGGGAGTTGCAGGATTTCATCGATCTCGTTGCTCTTGGGATTCATTTCAAGCGATATGGAAAAATCCGTCATCGGATCGGTCCCCAACGATATTTTAGGGCTGATACGCGAAAGGAATAATTTGGCATGCTCCAGCCATTCATCCAACTTTGAAGAGGTTTGTTTGAGAATGGCGGAAGCAAATGCGTCATAGAAATCCCTGTCGCTACGGCAAGAAAAAATATCGATATAAACGACTTTCAATTTGTCGGACTGCGCCAAGCGACACGCTTTCTGCACCAAAGAGGTTTTCCCCCAACGACGAGGCGAAATCAGTACCGTATTCACTCCATGCCGGAAATTCAATACCAGTCGTGAGGTCTCTTTTTCCCGGTCGGTGAAATTATCGCCCGATGTCGCGACACCGAATATAAAAGGTTTTTTCTCCATAATCTTCAGATGTTATTCCGGGAGCAAAGATAAGTAATATATCTATTACTAATAATATTATTACTAATAAATTTATTTTAGGCTATGTTTTTCTCTTTAAAGTCCGCTTTCCACCCCTCGATGACGGACTTCTCATCGAAGCCATGCAAGAAAGCAAAACCCTCCGACCGGAGTTCAATATCTATCGGATGCGCGAAATGACGCAATTGGAAAGTGATTTCGATGCAGCAATGCACAGATTGCTACACTCATTGCGGTATCTCCCGCTTCCGTGTCCCGGCAGAAGTTCCGCCTGAAGAAGCGGATGATACAGGCGGATGGGAGGCTGTTTGCCGATGGAGAGACGCTGGAGGGGGTGATTGGGAGCTGCTGAGAATGATAGATTCTTCTTGATTCTTCAAGAATCTCGAAGTTTCAAGAAGAATATTACAGCTTGTTTTTCATTAAACTGTCAAATTTGTCCGATTTTATATAATTTCGTTTGACCTTATTTATTTGTAGTTCAGATAAATAACCTAAACCAACCAGTCCTTCCAAATCTGTCCTTGCTGTGAAATTGGAAACGGAAAAACGATTTTCAACCTCCTTTACAGACAAACAAGTGTTAGGCTGCTCGTGGATAATTTTTAATATTTGTGCTTGACGCGTATTGATTCCCTTGATGTTTGCAATCAAGACAATACTGCTGTTCTCTTCCGATTTGCGTTTCAGGTATATCTTCAATTCTTCAAAGGCCTTCTTCATCGTCCGCAAATTGTATAGGATGAAATAAGTCAGATCGTTGTCGTCATATTCTGTATAGAGGTAGGCTTTTTCATAGTTCCTTTTGGTCTTGTATATGGTTCGTGAAATAGACATATATTCCACCAGCCAATACCCCTTTTTGAGCATATACCAGTAGAACAGTGAGCGGGCGGTTCGTCCGTTTCCGTCAACAAAGGGGTGAAAATAGGCCAGCATGAAGTGGATGATGATGCCTTTGATTATGGGATGTATAAATGTTTTTCCGTCTTTGTTGAAAAACGTTTCCAAATCGGCAAGCAAGTTCGGCAATTCTTCATGATGCGGAGGCGTATGGGCAACGTCACCGGTGATGCCGTCCATTATGAGGATGTTGTCATGTTGGCGTATTCGTCCTGCATCGTTTTCTTCGTCGAGCGTGTTCTCGGTCATTGAGCGATGAATATCCAGGAGCTGCCGGACGGAAAAATTACTTTCCGCATTTCTCTTGATTTGGCAGATTGTCTGGTAGCTGTTCAGAATCATCTGTTGTCCCTTGTCTTTGGGCTTTTCACTTTTGCGAAGCATGTCTTTCGCTACTTTTCGAGTGGTAGCAGCCCCCTCCATCTGGCTGGAAGCAATGGCTTCTTCCATGATGGACGAAACAAGATAGGCATTCTTGTTCTCAGAAGGAATCAAGTGCTCACCTGTCAGACTGCCACCGATATTCATGTCGAAATAGTGCAGCAACTCAAATATCTCATCCGTCATCATAAAGCTGAAACGGTACTTGCCGAAATGCAGGGAGGTTCTGTTCAGTTGCCGGAGGTATTTGAGCGCATGCCACAGTTGTTTCCCGCTCAGTCCGCTTTCTGTACGAATGTATTTCACTTTATCCCAATACGGATAATCGGCATTGGCGGATTGTACTTCAGCTAAAAAGTCCGGTTTCAAGGATTCCGACTTTTCCTGTGCATTTGCTATAGGTGGATGCTCTAACATAATTCCTATAAATTAGTTCTTTATGCAAAAATACGGTTTTTTCTGGAATTTCTTCTTGATTCTTCAAGAATCTCGAAGAATCAAGAAGATTTTAGCTGCACTTTCGTCTGCGAATCAGGCATAATCTCACTTGGTGTTTCTCAATTTCCATAAACTGTTTTTTGCCAACGCCTGTTCCGGACGTGGCTTTGTGGGTGGGAAATGTTTACAGAATCATGCTTTGCAAACTGCACTTCCGAACCGAAAAAGAAGATGGATTATTTTCACTCCTATACTGAACCCTATTCAGTCGTATACTGAATGCCATTCAGTCGTATATTGAATCCTATTCAGTCGTATACTGAATTACCCCCACTTCAGAAGGTGTTCTGGGAGGGGATGGACTGTGACGGCTTGATGGCTTGAAACGGATGTCTTTGGGTTTTGAAATGTTGTTACAAAATGAGATGAAAAACTGATTGGTGACTTAAAAAAATGTTATTCCTTGTTATTTCAATAGTTCGCTTTCCATCGGACTGCTAAAGTGTTGAATTGATTACGGATGAGAGCATAGAATCAAATTGCTCCATAATTGAAAATATCCCTCCAAAAGAAGTGAGTTTACCGGATTTTATGCTTATTTTTGTCATGCTTGTTGAAGATTTCTTATGTTTTTTTTGCAACACTAATTTAAGTGAATCTTCTGACATGGCAAAGTACTGGGCAATATTTTATTGCTCAGTACTTTAAATAATTGTTTTTGTAAAGTGTCGCGGAATTAAGGTTTAATAAAAACGAGGATGGAACATCCCAAATTAATAAACAATATAAGCGAGCGTGTAGTGGATGACATCAAAGGACGGTTATCCAAAGGCACTTTTGTGTCTATTGCTGCGGCTTCATTCTCCATCTATGCCTACGAAGCATTGAAAGAAGAATTGGAGCAAGTGGAGCAATTGCGTTTTATTTTCACGTCTCCTGCTTTCATCAAGGATAAATCAAAGAAAGAGAAACGGGAGTTTTTCATCCCTAAACTTAACCGGGAACGTAATTTATATGGCACAGACTTTGAACTTCGCCTTCGTAACCAATTATCACAAAAAGCAATTGCCAAAGAGTGTGCAGACTGGATTCGTAGAAAAGTGCAGTTCCGTTCCAATGCTTCGCAAGAACAGATGGGTGGATTTATGCACGTCAACAACGAAACTCAACGGGTTTACCTCCCGTTTAATGAGTTTACTACCACACAATTGGGCTGTGAACGTGGTGCTAATGTGTATAATGTGGTAAATGTATTGCCTTCACCGACAGCAAACGCATATCTGGAAATTTTCAATGAGCAATGGAATAACGATGAGAAATTTGAGGATGTAACGAAGCGTATATTGGAGTACATAGACATTGTATATCAAGAAAATGCACCGGAGTATGTCTACTTTATTGCTCTTCATAATATCTTTAATGAGTTTTTGGAAGACATCAGCGAAGATGTGTTGCCCAATGAACGCACGGGGTTCAAAACGAGTATTATTTGGAATAAACTCTATAATTTCCAACGTGATGCTGCGCTGGCTATCATTAACAAGTTGGAAAAATACAATGGTTGCATCCTTGCCGATTCAGTAGGTCTTGGCAAGACCTTTACGGCATTGGCGGTTATCAAGTATTACGAGAACCGTAATAAGTCGGTGCTTGTACTTTGCCCTAAAAAACTGAATGACAACTGGCAGACTTTCCGTGCCAATTACAAAAACAACCCCGTAGCTGCCGATCGGCTAAGGTATGACATCCTTTTCCACTCCGACCTTTCACGTGACCGTGGTTTGAGTAATGGCCTCGACTTGGAGCATGTGAATTGGGGAAACTATGACTTGATTGTGATTGACGAAAGCCACAACTTCCGCAATGGCGGTAATGTGGACGAAGAGGATGAAGCGGATTTTGATACGCTCGTAGAGACAGACCGCCACAAGGAGAACCGTTATCAGCGGTTGATGCGACGTGTCATCCGTCAGGGTGTGAAGACAAAAGTGCTCATGCTTTCAGCAACTCCGGTCAATAATCGGTTCGGTGATTTGAAGAACCAGTTACAACTGGCATACGAGGGGCGTGTGGAGAATATCAACGAAGCCCTTGAACTTGACCGTAACATTGACGACATATTCAAGTCTGCTCAGACTGCCTATAATCGTTGGGCTAAGTTGGAGCCAAGCGAACGGACTACGGAACGATTGCTGTCAAGTCTTCAGTTTGACTTTTTTCAGATGCTCGATGCCGTGACCATCGCACGTAGTCGTAGCCATATCATCAAGTATTACGACACGAAAGATATTGGCGAGTTTCCTAAGCGGCTTGCCCCCTTGTCTCGCCGTCCGCGTTTGACGGACTTGGGCGATGCCATCAATTTCAAGGACATTGCCGAACAGCTCAATGCCCTGAATCTTTCCATATACACCCCTTCGCTTTATCTCTTCGATTGTGCCCGTAGCGGTTACAGTATCGACTACGATGGTGAAGGTCTGTCTATTGACGGGCGTGAGAAAGGCTTGCGCAAACTCATGGCCACCAACCTGTTGAAACGTCTGGAGAGTTCGGTCAATTCTTTCCGACTGACGCTTAACCGCATCCATGAGTACATTCGGCAGACAATGGAACTGATAGATGCATACGACAAGAAATATTCCGGTGCAACCATTGATGTATCTTCTTTCACTGATGATATGGATTCATCCGAAGGCGACACTGATCCGTTTGCCACCAAGAAGTCGAAGATTTCATTGGCTGACATGGACTATGTGAGTTGGCGACGCGATCTTGAAGCCGATTTTGAACGGTTAGATCTGCTCTTGTTGATGTTGAAGGACATTACGCCCGAACATGACAGCAAGTTACAGATGCTTATCGGGGATTTGAAACATAAATTTAGTAACCCGATAAACGGAGAAAACAAGAAAGTGCTTATATTTACGGCATTTGCCGACACAGCCAATTATCTCTATGAGCAGTTATCCACGAAGATAAAGGAAACCTGCGGACTCGATACGGCTCTCATCACCGGCTCTACCGATGGCAGATGCACATTGCCGAAGTTTCCTATGTCGTTCAATAATGTGCTGACTTATTTTTCACCTTTGTCGAAAGACCGTTTAGCCCTCTTTCCCAATGCCACGGATGAGATTGATGTACTTATAGCTACTGATTGTATCAGCGAAGGCCAAAATTTACAGGATTGCGACTACCTCATCAATTATGACATTCATTGGAATCCCGTACGCATCATCCAGCGTTTCGGGCGTATTGACCGTATCGGTAGCCGTAACAAACAAATCCAGCTTGTCAACTACTGGCCGGATATGGAACTTGATGACTATATTCAGCTCAAAGGACGTGTCGAAAGCCGAATGAAAGCCACCATCCTTACCGCAGCAGGTACCGGCAATCCGCTTTCTATGGGCGAAGAAGCCGATTTGGAATATCGCCTTGGACAACTAAAGAAGTTGCAGAATGAAGTGGTGGATATTGAAGATATGGACACCGGTATCAACATCATGGATTTGGGATTGAACGAGTTTCGGCTTGACCTCTTGCAATATGTCAAGGAACATCCGGATATTGAACATGCACCTTTCGGATTGAATGCGGTGGTAGCCGGTTCCGAATTGGCGAAACCGGGCGTGATGTTTGTGTTGAAGAACCGCAACAATGCCGTTAATATTGACCGTAAGAATCAACTGCATCCGTTCTACATGGTCTATCTGGCAGACGATGGAGAGGTTATTTGCGACCATCTGCACCCTAAACAACTGCTCGACATCATGCGTGCGCTCTGTAAAAATCAAAACGATTATGACCGTGCGCTCTGTGCTGCGGTCAACCGTGAAACGCAAGACGGCCGCCGCATGACCAAGTACAACACGTTGCTCCAAACGGCTATTGACAGCATCGTAAGCATTAAGGAAGAAACAGACATTGAGAGCCTTTTCTCTGTGGGTGAGACAACAGCCTTGCATGGAGAAATTAAAGGTTTGGACGACTTTGAGTTGATAACCTTCTTAATAATTAAAGAGAAATGAAATTATCTGATATAGAAATAGGTACTATAGTCAACTTCTTAAATGAAGGAGGTTATGTCCTGGACTTTAGTACAGCTGATTTTGATGCTTTTACCTATAAAAGTATAGGCGTTCCACTTTGTGAAACATATAGACTTTCAAAGGGCAAATCTCTGATAGCATATATCAACGATGCAAAATATGAAGATAAAATAAAGCTACTTAGCGATTTAATCAGATATTACGAACTTTCTTCAATGAAGGAACATGATGAAGAAAATCGTAAAAGCCGTGCGGTTGCTTACAAAAAATGCCGTAGCATACTTGATAAAGCAGGTGGTACAATGGTTATGACCGCTACGGCTGAAACTTTAAAAGAAGCTTTTGACAGCGATTACATATCAGCCCAAATTGATTTAATGCTCAATCTGAAGGACGGAAATCCAACAGAAGCAATTGGTAAGGCTAAAGAACTAATTGAAAGTTGTTGTAAAACAATACTTGAATTTGAAGGCTGTACTGTAGATAAAGATTGGGAAGTTCCACGTCTTGTTGATGAAACTTTCAAACATTTTCATCTGATGCCTAAAAATATCTCTGATGATGTTAAAGGAGCTAAGTCTATAAAGGCTATTCTTGGTAATCTTAAAGCTATTGCACAAGGCGTTGCAGAACTGAGAAATCTGTATGGTAGCGGACATGGCAAGTCCAGTTCATATAAAGGGCTTGAATCTCGTCATGCTAGTTTAGCAATTGGAAGTAGTACAACTCTCGTGCGCTTTTTATGGGATTCGTATGAACGGCATCATAATAATGAGGTTAATTAGATGAGACAAAATGGACAATATACTTAACTTTCCTACCTCCACGCACGTGGACAGATTGGTACCCAAGACAGCCTTTTACAAGCATTTGGAGATTAACACACGCTTAAAGACGCGATTTGTGGAAGATGTGGAACGCATACAATGGCTCTATAAGTTGACTCCATCCACCATGAATGTGGACGAGGGTAAGGCGGTGCATGAAATTGTGGTGTTCTTGGTGACGCTCAAAGTGAAAGATACGCCGGATGATGTGTTTCTTGCCATCGACCGTCTGATGCCGCGCCATGTGGTGTTTGTGCTGCAATATGTCAATCGTGGTAGATTGTTGCTCAACTACAAGGAATGGACGGATGTGGATAAGACACGATTCAATATCTTGAAAACTTTCCACACAGAATGGATGCCGCAGGCGAATGTAAAGTTAAAATTGATAGGTTCATCACTGGATAACATATACGAAGCTTTTGCGGGGCAAATCTCCGGATTCGGTACTACCAATGCTACCGATACAAAACAGATTATGGCATTGCAAGATGAATTGGCCCGTAAGCGACGGGTAGCGGAAGCCTTGCAGAAGCGTGTACGGAATGAAAGGCAGTTTGCCAAACAGATGGAACTCAACAGTGAAGCCCGTGCCTTGAAGCGTGAGATTGCTAAGTTGGAAGAGGAACTTAAAACATTAGAAAACAATTAAGAAACAAAATATATGGCTGACATATTAAAACATTTGGACTTGAACTCCGCAGACGGAACGCAACTCAATCTTGATGCGCTCTATCAGATTGCACCTTCGGCATTTACCGAAGTACGTGATGACAAGACGGGTGAAATCTCTCGAAAGGTAAACTTCGAGGTGCTTCGCCGATTGCTTGGCGACCATGCCACAGATGGCGATGGCGAGATGTATCAGTTTACATGGGTCGGTAAGAACGCAGCTCGTGCGGAAGCTGCCAAACCAACCGATAAGACCTTGCGCCCGGTGGTGGAAAATTCCGTGGATTGGGACAACACAAAGAATATCTATATCGAGGGCGATAACCTTGAAGTGCTCAAACTTCTGCAACGCTCGTATATGGGTAAGGTGAAGATGATTTATATCGACCCGCCTTATAATACGGGTAATGACTTTGTGTATCACGATGATTTTGCCCGCACCGCCGCCGAGGAGGATATCGAAGCTGGCAATGTAGACGAATTAGGCTATCGCTTCAGGAGGAATACCGATACGAATGGTAAGTTTCATTCGGATTGGTGTTCAATGATTTATGCACGTTTATTGGTGGCTCGTTCTTTACTGACGGAGGATGGAGTTGTCTTTATTTCGATTGATGATAATGAGGTGCGCAATCTGAGAAATATTTGTGACGAAGTATTTGGGGAACATAATTTTGTAGCACAATTAGTGTGGGAAAGAGCTTTTTCTCCCAAGAACGATGCAAAGTATGTATCAAATAGCCATGATTATATCTTGATGTACGTCAAACAGATTGAAGATTTCACAATAGGCAGATTAGATCGAACAGAAGAAGCTAATTTACGGTATTCTAATCCAGACAATGATCCACGTGGAGTTTGGATGTCAAGTGACATTTCTGTAAAAACGTATAATGCTGCTTGTGATTATCCGATAACGACCCCTTCGGGGAAAATTGTAGAGCCTCCAGCAGGACGCTGCGGGAGCCTCTCTGCAAAAGCTTTTGCAGAGAGACTCCAAGACAACCGAATATGGTTTGGTCCTAATGGAGATAATACACCAAGAATAAAACGTTTTTTATCTGAATTGAAATATGAAGGTATGGCACCAACCTCAATTCTGTTTTATAAAGAAGTTGGTCATAGTCAAGAAGGAGCACAAGAAGTAGTATCTCTTTTTGGTGACAAAGGTGTATTTGACGGGCCAAAGCCTGTAAGATTGCTTCAACGTCTTATTACTTTAGCTAACTTGAAAGAAGATTCCATCGTATTAGATTTCTTTTCAGGTTCAGCAAGTACTGCACATGCTCTGATGAAAACAAATTCAGAAAAAGATAAGCATTGTCAATTTATTCTTGTTCAATTACCTGAAGAAGTAAGTGATTCAAAGAAAGACCAAGGTTATAAAAATATCTGCGAAATAGGAAAAGAACGCATCCGTCGTGCCGGTGCAAAAATCAAAGCTGATTTTCCGCTTACTACACAAAATCTCGATACCGGCTTCCGTGTCTATCGCCTTGATGAAAGCAACTACGAGAAAGTATCAATTTCGCCCAAGGAATACAAGCAAGATCAGCTCGACCTCTTTGCCAACAATATCAAGGCTGACCGTACCGACCTCGACCTGCTCTATGGCTCGATGTTAGCATGGGGTGTCCGCTTGGACTTGCCCTTGCAGACAGAAATCGTGGACGGTTGCACCATCTATACCGTCAATGAAGGTGATCTCGTGGCTTGCTTCTCCGAAGGTATTACCGATAAGGTAGTAGCTGCGATGGCCGGCAAAAGCCCCTTGCGTGTACTCTTCCGTGATGCTTGCTTCAAAGAAGATGCTCAGAAAATCAACATTTACGAACAGTTCAAGCAAGCCTTGGACTGGGCAGATAATGATGCGTTTAATAATATCAGAGTAATTTAACGTGTCCATGGAAGAGAACAATAAAATACTAATCTATACAGACAATGACGGTCTGACAAAGATAGATGTGAAACTTGAGGAAGATACCTTATGGCTTACTCAAGCGCAGATGTGCGAGCTGTATCAGACGAGTAAATCGAATGTAAGTGAGCATATTAAGCACATTTTCGAAGAAGGCGAACTACAAGAGGACTCAGTTGTTCGGAAATTCCGAACAACTGCCACAGATGGTAAGTCATACATGACAACCTTCTATAATCTTGACATGATTATCGCTTTACTTGATTTCGCAGAACGCCAAGCCGAGAAAGAGCAACCCATGACCATGAACGATTGGGCAAACTATCTGGATCGCATACTCACCTCAACTGGAGAACAACTCCTGCTGGATGGAGGCCGAGTATCCCATCAAGAAGCAATGGACCATGCCACTACTGAATATCGTAAATATAAACAACGCACACTCAGCGATGTGGAGCAAGATTATTTGAACGCTATCAAGGCGATTAGCGACAAAAGTAAGAAAGGAGGCAAAAAGTGAAAATAAGATATAAACATCAACGCTTTCAAGCGGAAGCCACCAAATGCGTGAGCGACGTATTTCAGGGACAACCCAAACACGACGGCAGCCGCACCTTCTTGAACAAGTTTGGTGCGCTCAGTTTCGACGGCTTCGGCAATCTGCCCCTTGTACTTGACAATGAAAGCATTTGCGAGAATGTGCGTGGTATACAGATGGCAGAAGGATTGAAGCCCGTGGAGCATCTGGAGGGCGACGGACGCACCTTTACCATCGAGATGGAAACAGGTACGGGTAAGACCTATACCTACATCAAGACCATGTACGAGCTGAACGCCCGCTATGGTTGGTCGAAATTTGTGATTGTAGTGCCCAGTATTGCCATCCGCGAAGGCGTGTTCAAGAGTTTTGAGAGTATGGCAGAACACTTTGCTGGAGAATATGGTAAGCGTATGCAATACTTCATCTACAATTCGAAGCAGCTTGCTAAGATTGATGCCTTTGCTTCGGATAACGGCATTCATGTAATGATTATCAATACGCAGGCTTTCAATGCTTCGCTTAACGAGGATAAAAACAAGGAAGGTCGCGCAGGTGATTCCGCTGCCCGTATCATCTTCTCACGCCGTGATGAGTTCGGTTCGCGAAAGCCTATTGACATCTTGGCAAAAACGAATCCCATCCTAATTATTGACGAGCCGCAAAGCGTGTTGGGAACGGATAAAAGTAATGCCACACGAAAGGGTATCAAACTGTTTAACCCACTCTTTACCTTGCTATACAGCGCCACACACCGTGAAATATTCAACCAAGTATATCGCCTCGATGCCATCGACGCTTATAACAAGAAGCTGGTGAAGAAGATAGAAGTACGCAGTGTACATCAAGTGGGTTCTACAGCCACCAATGGCTATGTTTATCTAGATGAAATCGTCATTAGTAAAGGCAATCCACAAGCTCGATTGGGCTTCGATGTCAAGACAACCAGTGGCACACGCCAGACCATTCGCTTGGTGAATGAGGGCTTCGACCTCAAAGAGCAAAGCGGCGGTTTGCAGGAATATGCCGATAACTTTAAAGTGGAACGTATAGACGGACTGACCAACACCGTGCATTTCCTCAACGGACTGACGCTTCATCCCGGTGAGGTGGTGGGCAGCGTGAATGAGGAGATTCTCCGCCGCAATCAGATACGAGAAACCATCAAAACCCATTTGGAGCGTGAACGCCAACTTTTCGCTCGCGGTATCAAAGTGCTGTCATTGTTCTTTATCGACCATGTGGACAGTTATCGCATCTACGATAAAGACAACGTGGAAAAGGGTAAGTTCGCAAAGATGTTTGAGGAGGAGTACCAACGTGCCTTGCAGGAGTTTATGCCGACCTTTACGGATGCCTCTTACACACGCTTTCTTTCCGACCCGAAGCATGCGCCCGAAAACATTCACGATGGTTACTTCTCTATCGATAAAAAAGGGAAGAGC
>ERZ780033.371-NODE-371-length-17287-cov-7.42996_pt1 | contig 17287 bp, 11 predicted proteins | sample MGYA00511024_ERZ780033 | MGnify/ENA primary metagenome ERZ780033 (study PRJEB29588, sample SAMEA2157043) | human gut metagenome | biome: human gut; feature: human-associated habitat; material: faeces | place: Denmark | collected 2008/2010 ... | reverse complement strand
TACAATGACTTCAAGGCCCTCCAGCAGGAAGGGAAAGAAATCAAGGCAGTACCCGCCGAGAAGGCCAACGAGCTGTGGCGCAACTACCAGCTCTATGTCGAGCAGTATTATGACCTGCTCAACCTCAACCGCGAGCTGCGCGAGTATGATTTCAAGAAGAACCTGGAGCAGAAGACACTGCTCTGCGAAGCTGCAGAGAAGCTCGCCGACGAGCCCGATGCCGTCAGCGCTTTCCACCAGCTGCAGGAGCTCCACCAGCAGTATCGCGAGATAGGCCCCGTGGCCAAGGAGCTGCGCGAGCAGATTTGGGCACGCTTCAAGGCAGCCTCTACCGTCATCAACAAGCGCCACCAGCAGCACTTCGAAGAGCTGCGCGCCAAGGAAGAGGAAAACCTGACACGCAAGACCGCACTCTGCGAGAAGGTGGAAGCCATTGCCAAGGAGGAAAACAAGAACGCCACCGACTGGGAGAACCACACCAAGCAGATTATAGACATCCAGACCGAATGGAAGACCATCGGCTTTGCTCCGCAGAAGATGAATGTCAAGATATTCGACCGCTTCCGCGCCGCCTGCGATGACTTCTTCGGCCGCAAGGCTGAGTTCTTCAAGACTCTGAAGGAGAAATTCGCCGAGAACACCAAGAAGAAGAAGGAGATGGTAGAACAGGCCAAGGCCCTCATGGACTCTACCGACTGGAAAGCCACCTCCGACAAGCTCATCAAGCTGCAGAAGGAGTGGAAGACCATCGGCATGGTGCCCAAGAAGGTGGGCGACCAGCTCTGGGCCGAGTTTGTAGCCGCCTGCAACAAGTTCTTTGAAGCCCGCAATGCCGCCACCGCCGGCACACGCAACGAGGAACAGCAGAACCTGGACCGCAAGAAGGAAATCATAGCCAAGCTCAAGGAACTGCTCGACAGCACCGCCGACAACGTGCAGGCCACGCTCCAGCAGCTCATCGACGAATACGGCAAGATAGGCCACGTGCCCTTCAAGGAGAAAGACAAGCTCTTCAAGGAATACCACAAGGTGGTCGACGCCCTCTACAAGCAGCTCAACATCTCTGCCAGCAAGCAGCGGCTTGACAACTTCAAGTCCAGCATCAAGAGTATGGCCAAGCAGGGCGAAGATATGCTCGACAATGAGCGCGGACGACTCATGCGCAGATACGAGCAGCTCAAGTCGGAGATAACGACATACGAGAACAACCTGGGCTTCCTCAACGCCAGCAGCAAGAAGGGCAACAGCCTGATAGACGAGATGAACCGCAAGGTCAACAAGCTGAAGGACGACCTCGAACTTATCCGTCAGAAGATTAAGGCCATCGACGCCGAGAACAAGTAACCGTCAGACACGATTGACATACGCCATCCCTCTGCCCCACCCCGGCAGAGGGATTTTTGTTTCCCCACGTGCCGCCATCACCGCGAAGTGACTGCGGCGCCACCCCAACCCGTCGGGGCTTGCCGCCCCAAGCGCCGTGACGCCCTCTATCCTGATTGCAGGGCGCGAAATGACGATTGCGGGGTGCGAAATCATTGTGGCAAGGTGCGAAATGACGATTTCACGACACGAAACCATCTTTAATGCCATGGGCAGTGGTTTTATTGTCATGGGCAGTGGTTTTATGGGCATGTCATTCGCGGTGGGTTCAACCGGCAGTGGCTTTATTGTCATGGGCAATGGTCTGGCGCCTGCTGCCACCCACTTATATCCTGCCACGGCAAAAAGAGGGGCGGTTTGCTTGTCTGCCTAAAGGGAAATAAGTAACTTTGCAACACCAATTCATACACCGTTAACAGTCATGGCACGCAACAACACATGGATATACCACCTCGTGGCCTTTGCCACCGTAGCGATATGGGGCTGCACCTTCGTATCTACCAAGGTACTGATGCTCAACGGGCTCTCGCCGGCGCAGATATTCACGCTGCGCTTCCTCATCGCCTATGTGATGATGCTCACCGTGTATCACTCACGGCTGTGGGCCGACTCGTGGCGCGACGAACTCAAGATGATGCTACTCGGCATCAGCGGCGGTTCGCTCTACTTCCTCAGTGAAAACGAGGCGATGAACTTTACCTCGACCACCAATACCTCGCTCATCGTGTGCTCGTGTCCGCTCTTTGCCACGCTGCTGGTGAGGCTGGTCTACCGTTCCACTACGCGCATCAGCATGATGCAGTTGGGCGGTTCGCTGCTCGCCTTTGCCGGCATGGTCATCGTGGTGCTCAACGGGCGCTTTGTGCTCCACCTCTCGCCCCTTGGCGACGCGCTGGCGTTTACCGCCTGTCTGAGCTGGTCGGTCTACTCGCTACTCATGAAGTGGGTATCTGCCAAGTATGGCGCCGCCTTCATCACCCGCAAGGTCTTCTTCTACGGCGTGCTGACCATATTACCTTATTATATATTCTACCCCACGCTCCCCACCGCCGCCGTGCTCACCAAGCCAGTGGCAGTGGGCAACCTGGCATTCCTGGGCTGTCTGGCGTCGATGATTTGCTTTCTCACCTGGAACTGGTGCATCTCCAAACTGGGCGCGGTGAAAGCCACCAACTGGGTTTACTTCAACCCCATCACCACCATGATTTTCGCCTCGTGGGTGCTGGGCGAGAAGATTACTCCCTACTTCCTCGCCGGCGCCACCTGCATCCTGTTGGGCATGTTTGTCGCCGACCGCAGCACCAAGACCAACAACTGACGCCCGCTTTTTTACCTTCGCGACAGCCCCAATCTCTATCATCGCCAACATTTTCGGCGGCAAAGGGCCTATGATTAGGAAAAAAATACCTAATTTTGTAATTTGATAGGTTGTCTGTCAATGCGAAAGAAGCCACTACGGCGACTTGCTTTCACAGAATTTCAACAAACAAGAAGTATGACTCACGCAGATACACTGAAACACTACACACGGCGGGTGCTGCGCGCGACGGGGATAGCCGTCGCCTCGCTGCTGGCACTGCTGTTGCTCATCACCATACTACTCTACCTGCCACCCGTACAGAACTGGGCGGTGCGCCAGGTCTCTGCCTACGCCTCCGAGGCTACGGGCATGGACATCGGCATCGACCATGTGCAGCTGGCATTCCCCCTCGACCTCGAAGCCGAGGGCATACACGTGGTACAGCCCAACGACTCGACCCAAGCCGCCGACACCATAGCCTACATCCACCGCGCCGTGGTCGATGTGCAGTTCTGGCCGCTGCTCACGGGTGTGGTCAATGTAGATGAACTGTCGCTCGAGAAGATGCTGCTCAACACCGGCACCCTGATACACGAGGCGCGGGTGAGCGGACGCATAGACGCCCTCACCCTGGCTTCCCACGGCGTAGACCTCTGCCGGAGCGACATGAGGATAGACTGCGCCCTGCTCGACGGCGCCCTGCTCGACATCGAGCTGAGCGACACCGTGCCGCCCGACACCACACCGTCGGCCAATGTGTGGAAGATTGCCGTGGAGAAGCTCGACATCAACCGCTCTGCGCTTACCCTGCACATGCCTGGCGACACCCTGCGTATAGGGGCACAGATTACCGCTCTCAAGGCGCGCCAGGGCTACTTGGACCTGGGCAAGGGGCTCTACCGCGTGGGCAGCCTCAGCCTCGACGACAGTGGCGTGAGCTATGACAACCGCGCCATAGACCCCATCGAGGGGCTCGACTACAACCACCTCGCCCTCAGCCATCTGTCGCTGGCTGTAGACTCGGTCTTCTACTGCGCTCCACGCATCGAGGCGGTAGTGCGCAGCGCGGCATTTGCCGAGAAGAGCGGGCTCAGCCTTACCTCGCTCGCCACGCGCATAGCCATCGACTCGCTGGCGATGCACCTCCCCACCCTCGCCCTCACCACCACCCACTCCAGCGTCAAGGGGCGCGTGGATATGGACTTCAACGCCTTTGACAGCCGCCATCCCGGCAAGATGAACATAGACCTGCGTACCTCGCTTGGCCGTGGCGACATCGTCTGTGGCGCATCGTCGCTGATGCCCAAGGCGCTGCTTCGCAGTCTGCCCGACCATCCAGTCAACATCAGTGTGGCCATGAGCGGCAACATGCAGAAGGCGCGCCTCTCCCGCATGGACATCACGTGGCCCACGGTGGTCGACCTGAGTGCCAACGGATTTGTGGGCAACCTCAACGACACCGACCGTCTCAGCGCCGACATCAAGGTCAAGGCCCGGACCCACCAGCTCAACTTCATCACCCAAGCCCTCGCGCCCGCAGTGGCACGGCAGATACGCATCCCCAGCGGCGTGCGGCTGCAGAGCCACATCACCGCCGACGGCCCCCACTATGCCGCCACCCTCGACATGACCGAGGGCCGTGGAGCGCTCAAGGGCAAGGCAGAGATAGACACGCGGCGCATGGCATACAGCGCACGGATGGCAGCACGTGGGTTGCAGGTGGCACACTTTGTACCTTCAGCGGGCGTAGGCACCCTCACCGGCTCGCTGACGGCACGGGGCACGGGCACCGACATGCTCAGTCCGCGCACCCGACTGCAGGCGCGCGCCGAGCTGGGCCAGATAGATGTGGCTGGACAGCGCCTCGGCAACCCCCACGCCACCATCGACATGGCGGGAGGCCACATCCACCTCAACGCCGCCGGCAACAATCCCCTCTTCGACGGCCAGCTGTCGTTTGCCGGCATCGCCAACGGCAGCCGCATCCGTGGCACCTTTGCCTGCGACCTCGACAAGGCCGACTTGCACCGACTGGGCATCGCCGACAATGCCCTCGACCTGGGCGTATGCTCCCACATCGACATCGACACCAATCTCAAAGACCATCTCAGCATCCTGGGCAACGTGGGCGAGATACGCATCCACTCCAGAAACCACACCTTCCGCCCCGAAGACATAGACTTCGACGTGCTCGCCACCCGCGACACCACCCATGCGCTCATCAGCAGCGGCGACTTCAGACTCGATGCCGACGCGCGTGGCGACTACAACGTGCTGCTGCATCATATCAAACTGGTAAGCCAGGAGATGCAGCGCCAGACCCGTGAGAGATACATCGACCAGGTGCGCCTGCGCCAGCAGCTGCCCGAGGCGCGCATCTTCCTCAGCAGCGGACGCAACAACGCCTTCTCGCGCTTCCTCAAGTGGAAGGGCTACGAGACCGCAAGGCTGCTGGTCGACGTAAACTGTTCGCCTGTACAGGGCATAAACGGACACATAGACGCCGACTCGGTGGTGGCAGCCAAATTCCTGATAGACACCGTGAGGGTGGCGGTGACGAGCGACTCGGTGCGCACCCGCTACCAGGCGCGGATAAGCAACAACAAGCGCAACCCCGACTACACCTTCACGGCGCTGCTCAATGGCGGCGTGTTTGAGCGTGGCGCCTATGCCGCCGCCCAGGTCTTCGACGCCCGCAACCGGCTCGGACTGCGGTTCGGACTGGCTGCCGCCATGCAGACCGAGGGCATACTGCTGCACCTCTATGGCGAGCCGCCTGTGCTGGGCTACAAGCAGTTTGCTGCCAACAAGGACAACTTTATACTCTTTGGCGACAATGAGCGCATAAAGGCCAACCTCAAGCTCACCGCTGCCGACGGCATGGGTGTGCAGTTCTACTCAGACGACACCAACAGCGACGCCCAGCAGGACCTCACGCTCTCGCTCGCCAAGTTTGACTTGCACAAGGTGCTCTCGGTCATCCCCTATATGCCCGACATTGAGGGCATGATGAACGGCGACTTCCACATCGTCAAGACCGAAACCGAGCTGTCGGTATCTTCTGCCGTGACGGTCGACAACATGAAGTACGAGAAGTGCGACATGGGCAATCTCGGCAGCGAGTTTGTCTACATGCCCAAGAACGACGGCTCTCATTATGTCGACGGCATGCTGCTCTGCAACGGCAACGAGGTGGGCACCATACAGGGTACGTACAAGTCGGAGGGCAACGGATGGCTCGACGCCACCATGGGCCTGCAGCGTATGCCTATGCAGCTCGTCAACGGCTTCATCCCCGACCGCCTCATCGGTCTGCGCGGCTATGGCGACGGCACCCTCTCCGTGCGCGGCCAGCTCAGCAGCCCCATCGTCGATGGCGAGGTGTATCTCGACTCTACCTACCTCTTCAGCGAACCTTATGGCGTGCAGATGCGCTTTGCCGACGACCCCGTGCGCATCGTCGGCAGCCGGCTCCTGTTTGAAAACTTTGAGATGTTTGCCAACAACGACGCGCCGCTCAACATCTCGGGCAATCTCGACTTTACCGACCTCAGCAACATGATGCTCGATATCCGTATGCGCGCCGAAAACTTCAAGATTATCGACGCCAAGGAGAACGCCAGGTCTGAAGCCTACGGCAAGGCCTTCGTCAACTTCTACGGCATGATGAACGGCCCGGTAGACAACCTGCGCATGCGCGGCAAGCTCGACGTGCTGGGCAACACCGATATGACCTATGTGATGCGCGACGCCGAACTCACCGCCGACACGCAGCTCGACGAGCTGGTGCAGTTTACCAACTTCCGCGACACCACCAAGTCAGAGCCCGTGCAGCGCCCCGCCATTCGCGGCCTGGATATGCAGCTGAGCATGTCGGTCGACGAGGGTGCCCACATCATGTGCATGCTCAACGCCGACCACTCCAACTACATCTCTCTGATAGGCGGCGGCGACCTGCGCATGGGCTACGACCCCACCGACGAGCTCACCCTCACCGGCCGCTACACCCTCTACAGCGGCGAGATGAAATACTCGCTCCCCATCATCCCGCTCAAGACCTTTGCCATACAGGACGGCAGCTACATCGAGTTCACGGGCGACCCCATGAACCCGCAACTGCACATCACCGCAACCGAGAGCGTCAAGACCACCGTAAGCGAGGGCAACAGCAGTCGTGCCGTAGACTTCGACTGTGGTGTCAAGCTCACCCAGACGCTCAACAATCTGGGCCTCGAGTTCATTATCGACGCCCCTAACGACATGACCATCAGCGACCAGCTCAAGACGCTCACCACCGAGGGTCGCAGCAAGGTGGCAGTGACCATGCTCGCCTCGGGCATGTATCTCACCGACGGCAACACCAACCAGTTTACGATGAACAACGCCCTGTCGTCGTTCCTCCAGAACGAAATCAACAACGTGGCTGGCAAGGCGATGCGCTCGATGGGACTCGACCTCGGCATGAGCATCGACAACACCAACACATCGGGCGGCATGCACACTGACTACAACTTCAAGTTCTCCAAGCGTCTGTGGAACAACCGCCTCAGCGTCAACGTGGGCGGCAAGGTGTCGACCGGCGCCGACATCGACATGCAGCAGGGCGACAATGATATGTTCTTCAACAAGGTAGAACTCGAATACCGCCTGGACCGCAATGCCAGCAAGTATCTGCGCGTGTTCTACGACAACAACAAGTACGACTGGCTTGAAGGCCCGCTGGGTGAGTATGGCGTAGGCTTCGTATGGAAGCGCAAGCTGCGCCATTTCCGCGACATCTTCTTCCTCGACAAGAAGGAGACCATGCCCGCGCCCGCCCCCAAGCAGACCAACGGCAAGCAACCCACACCCCCTCAACCCACTAATCAGGAAGACAATGAGAAAGACAAAAAATAAGATGACCGCCGGCATGGCACTCGCTGTGGCGGCACTGATGGCGGCTGGCTGCTCGACCACCCGGGCGCTGCCCGAGGGCGAACAGCTCTTCACCGGGCTCAAGCCTATCGAGTATACCAACTACGAGCCGTGCCAGCATGCCGAAGACACCAAGATAGAGATGGAGTCGGTGCTTGCCTCTACGCCCAACGGCGCCCTCTTTGGCAGCAGTTACTACCGCTCGCCGTTCCAACCCAAGCTGTGGGTATGGAACGCCTTCTCGCAGAGCAGCTCGCCCTTGGCGCGGTGGATTACGCGCGCCTTCGGAACCAAGCCCAAGCTGATGAGTGAGGTCAACCCCGCCCTGCGCGTGTCGGTGGCCGAGAACCAACTGAAGAAGTACGGTTACTTCAACAGTCATGTCAGCGCTCAGGAGATTACCGGCTCCAACCCCAAGAAGGCCAAGGTGGCCTACACGGTGGATATGGGTCGTCTGTGGCGCTACGACTCCATCCAGTATGTGGGCTTCCCCACCCATGCCGACAGCCTGCTCCACAGCGCTGACGACCAGGCGCTCATAGGCAAGGGCAACCCCTTCAGCGTGGCTTCGCTCGACCTGGAACGCCAGCGGCTCAGCACCCTCTTCCGCACCCACGGCTACTATTACTATCAGCCCGGCTACGCCACCTATCTGGCTGACACCATCAACAAGCCGGGCCAGGTCGACGTAAGACTGCAGCTGGCCGACAGTTTGTCGCCACAGGTGATGCAGCAATGGCACATCGGCAACATCGGCATCGACTTCCGCCGACAGTTTGGCGACGTGCTGCAAGACTCCATCCACTTCCGCCACCTCACCGCACGCTTCAACGGACGCCGCTCGCCCGTGCGTCTCGGCGTCATACTGCGCGATGTCAAGCTGCGCCACGGCAGACTCTACAGCAGCGACGACGAGGCACAGACGATGAAGGCCATCCAGAACACGGGACTCTTCAGCTACAGCACCCTCAGATTTACGCCACGCGACAACGACACCCTCGACCTGCAGCTCGACCTGGTGATGGACAAGCCCTACGACTTCTACATCGAAGCCAACGCCAAGGGCAAGACCACCGGACGCATGGGACCCGAGCTGGTGGCTGGTCTCGTCAAGCGCAACGCCTTCCGCGGCGGCGAGCGCCTCGACATCAATATCCACGGCTCCTACGAGATGCAGACAGGACACAGCGCCGAGGGCAGCCAGAGCGGCATCAAGTCGTATGAATATGGCGGCGACGTGGCTCTGGTCTTCCCCCGCATGCTCACCCTGCGCAGCCTTTTCACTCCCAACAAGATGCGCATGCGCCGCATCGGACGCTGGTATCGCTACGGTGTGCCCACTACCACCATCAAGGCGTCCAAGAACGTGCTCCACCGTGGCGGGTACTTCAAGCGCCACGTGCTCTCGGGCGAACTTACCTACGCGTTCCAGTCGTCGCCACAGTCACGCCATCAGTTCAGCCCGCTCATACTGTCCTATGAGTACATGCAGCGTCAGACCCAGGCGTTTATCGACCTGCTGGAGCGCAACCCGTATCTCAGCGTGTCCATGCGCGACCAGTTTGTACCCAAGATGTCCTATACCTATACCTACAACAGCCCTTCTACGATGCGCCACCCCATCAGCTGGGAGATAACTGCCAGCGAGGCGGGCAACCTGCTGGCTGCGGCGTATACCATGATGGGCGAACGATGGGCCGAGCGCAACAAGACGATGTTCAAAAACCCCTTCGCCCAGTTTGTCAAGCTCCAGACCGATTTTGTCAAGAAGTGGCGCGTCACCGACAAGTCGTCGCTGCTGGGCCATGTCAATGCCGGCGCCGTAATCAGTTATGGCAACGCGCAGAGTGCGCCCTATTATGAGCAGTTCTATATAGGTGGTGCCAACAGCGTGCGTGCCTTCAATGTGCGCAGCATCGGCCCGGGCCGTTACCATCCCAGCGACGCCAAGCTCTCGTACATCGAGCAGACGGGCGACCTGAAGATACTGGGCAACCTCGAATACCGCCCGCAGCTATGGGGCTCGCTCTACGGCGCCCTCTTCCTCGACGCCGGCAACGTGTGGTCACTGCGCGACAGCAGCAATCGCCCCGGCAGCAAGTTTGAAGCCCGCAACCTCTTCTCGCAGATGGCTGTGGGCACCGGTGTGGGTCTGCGCTACGATGTGGGCATCTTCGTGCTGCGCGTAGACTGGGGTATAGGTCTCCACGTGCCCTACGACACCGGCAAGAGCGGTTTCTACAATGTCAGCAGCTTTGCCGATGCGCAGAGCCTCCATCTGGCGGTGGGTTATCCGTTCTGACGGTCACATTCTTCACCTCACTCGTCAGCAACCCCACCACTCTACAGCCCGTCGCCATCTATCTGCCACCGCCCGTGGATAGAGATGGCATCCCAAGACAACCATAGGGCATACAGCCCCTACCTGCCACACGACGGCAGTTGCCACCTGAGGCGTCACCGACTTGCGCAATAATTGTGCAAACCAGTGACGCCTCATGGGTATGTCTGCATACGGGATATACTCTCAACTATATGACTATCAATCATCATCGCCAGCAACACCGCCATCAATATTTTTTTTGAAAATAATCAGAGGAAAATTTGGCGGAATGAAAAAAAAAAATAAATTAGCCGCTGTATTATCGACGCAATGCCTGATAAGGTTACCAATAACTATTCTTGTTACCGCCAAGGGCAAACAATCATTACCGTTGCATACGAATATGACGACAATTATTAATACATAAAACGATACGATTATGAAGAAGTGTTTTATTCTTGCGTGGTTGCTGTTGCCTGCCACATGGTTGCTGACAGGATGCTCGGATAACATGGAGACAACTGCTCCCGAAGAGAAGACTACTGGTCTTGAGCCTATTCAGATTGAGTGCAGCAAGGTGCAGCAGACGCCATTTGCCAAGCAGAGCAACAAGTTTGCCAACAAGTTTTTCGCTACGGCAGCCAAGGAGGTCGAGGGCACAAACACCAACCTGTGCATATCGCCCATCAGTATGCAGTATATACTCTCCATCTATGCCAACGGCTTGGCTGACGAACAGGCGCAGAAGGTGGTGGACTTCCTGGATATGGGCACACTGGACCAAGTCAACGAGAGCAGCCGTCAACTGCTGGCCCTTTTCAATGAGGACGACGAATATGTCAAAGTGGCTATGGTCAATGGACTGTGGCAACAGGCCAACAGCAATGAGATAATCCCCTCATTCGCCGAGAAGATACAGACATACTATCTGGCTGACACCAAAGAGACCAACTTCAAAGACCCACAGGCTGCCAAGAGTATGATAAACGGTTGGGTTGCCGACAAGACCGATGGCAGGATAACCGATGCTCACCTGAAAGTGGGCGACCATACGTTTACACAGAATGCATGGGTCAATGCCACATCCTTTGACGCCAAGTGGACTTATCCGTTCAACGCCCTGCATACCAAGAAGGACAGTTTCACCAACATAGACGGCACCGTGTCAGAAGTAGATATGATGGAAGCCAATGTAGGTATGGCCTTTGACTATTCCAATGAAGATGTCTATATCATGGAACTGCCTTATGGCAAAGGATACTACACTATGATGGTGGGAATACCGCGTAAAGCAGAGAAGCTGGACTCTATATGCGCCAATACCGACTGGTGGGCAGTTCACGAGCAGGCCCATCTCGCTCAGTTGGAACTCTACATGCCCAGGTTCTCCATCTCTACAGACTTGACAACACTATTCAAGAATGAAAAGAATAGCGCTACCGGCATACTCAGTAAACTGGGATTGGACGAGTCTGTTGCCTACGCCGACATGGTAAAAGCCACAAAACCAGCACGCCAGATATGGGGACTGTCACAAACTGCCATCATAGAGGTAGAGGAAAACGGAACAAAAGCCGTAACCTCCACATCTGGTAATGATGGCATGTATATATCCCCTTACGCTCCGCGCAGGATAGACAAGCCCTTCTTCTTCGCTATCCGTGAGAATACAACCGGCACCATCCTGTTTATGGGAAAGGTAGTACATCTCTAAGACAACACGCGCGACAACACGCACCAACTCAAGCGGCCCGCAACCGAGAGCTATCACACTCACGGTTGTGGGCCGCTTAGCCTATACATGGGAAACCACCACGGCCAAAGCGGGCATAAGTTTTTGGATGCCAACAATAAAAAAAACGGCGAAAACGACCATTATGTTGAATAAAATGAGTAATTTTGTACTCCAATGGACACTTCTGAACTGCAAAAGATAAAGCAACGGTATAATGTTGTCGGCAACAGCGACGGGCTCAACCGTGCACTCGACATCGCCCTGCAGGTAGCCCCAACCGACCTGTCGGTACTCATCGTGGGCGAAAGCGGTGTGGGTAAGGAGATTATACCCCGCATCATCCACGACAACTCCCCCCGACGCAAGGAGAAATACTTTGCCATCAACTGTGGCTCCATCCCCGAGGGAACGATAGACAGCGAGCTCTTCGGACATGAGAAGGGTTCGTTTACCGGCGCCATAGGCGAGAGCGAAGGCTATTTCGGCACCGCCGACGGCGGCACCATCTTCCTGGACGAGGTGGGCGAGCTGCCCATAGCCACCCAGGCACGATTGCTGCGTGTGCTCGAGACGGGCGAATATATCCGCGTGGGCGGTCAGAAAATCATGAAGACCAACGTGCGCATCGTGGCCGCTACCAATGTCAACATGCGAAAGGCCATCAGCGAAGGCAAGTTCCGCGAAGACCTCTACTATCGCCTCAACACCATCCCCATCCAGATGCCGCCACTGCGCGAGCGCGGCCAGGACATCCCCCTGCTCTTCCGCCTCTTCGCCCTGCAGACGGCAGAGAAGTACAAGCTGCCCAAGATAACGCTCACCGACAAGGCCAAGCTCCTGCTGATGCAATACAAGTGGCCCGGCAACGTGAGACAGCTCAAGAACATCACCGAGCAAATCTCTGTACTCAGCGAGAAGCGCGAGATAGACGCCGAGACACTGTCGCAGTTTATCCCGCAAGACCCCGAGAGCACCGAGCTTGCCACTATCGAAAATACAGGCAAACACTCCTATGAGAGCGAGCGCGAACTATTATATAAGGTATTATACGAGCTGCGCGGCAATGTGACCGAGCTGAAGCAGGAGATAGACGCGCTCAAGAAGCAACTGGGAGAGCACGGCGCGATGACCGCCCAGCAATACGGCCACTCGCTCCCACACATCGCCAACGGACAGAAGGCGACAGTACAGGCAGAAGACGCGGTGGCAGAAGAGATAAAAAACGAACCCGCAGAGCCCATGACGCGCGAAGAGCACGACAAAAAGGAGATAATGGAAGCGCTGGAAAAGGCCAACGGCCGACGACGCGAAGCTGCCATAGCCCTGGGCATCTCAGACCGTACACTCTACCGCAGACTCAAACAATACGGACTCGACTAAACGACGACAATGAAGAAAAAACTCATATACATACACCTCGCACTGATGGCATTCGTGCTGACCACCATCACCGCGTGCGCCTTCAAAGGCTACAAGTTCAACGGTGCCAGCATAGACTACACCAAGACCAAGACCATACAAATCAACGATTTCCCCATACGCAGCAGTTATGTATGGGGACCCATGGGCCCTCTGTTCAACAACGCCCTCAAAGACGAATTTGCCAACCATACCCGTCTGGTACAGGTCAAGCGCAACGGCGACCTCAAGATAGAGGGAGAAATCATACAATACACGCAACGCAACAAGTCGGTGTCGAGCGAAGGTTACTCAGCACAGGTAGAGCTCACCATGACCGTCAGCGTAAGGTTTACCAACAACGTGAACCACAAGGAAGACTTTGAACGTCAGTTCTCAGCCTCGCAGACATACGAGTCGACCCAAAACCTGAACTCGGTACAGGAAGAACTGGTCACCCAGATGACCAAGGACCTCGTAGAACAGATATTCAACGCCACCGTGGCCAACTGGTAAACCACCCCAACCACCATAGATATGCAACTGGACTTAGAGCAACTCATCAAGCATCCGCAGACTATGGACAAGGAGACCCTGTACGATCTCCGAAGTCTCATTGCGCTCTATCCCTACTTCCAGACCGCACGTCTGCTGATGCTGCAAAACCTATACATCCTGCACGACCCCTCGTTTGATGAAGAACTGCGCAAGGCAGCCATATACATCACCGACCGCAAGATGATATTCAGGCTGATAGAGGCAGCACACTACAAGATCAGAAGCGCCACCACCGATAACAGCCAGGCAAAGAACGCCCCTGGCGCCGACCGCACCATCTCGCTCATTGACAACTTCCTGGACACCATCCCCGCCACCGATGAGGAAGAGCCGAAGAAGAAGAAACGCAAGCCAACGGCTGCCGACGCAGCGATAGACTACGTGAGCTTCCTGCTCGACACCGAGAGCGAAGACGAAGAGAGCCCCGAGGCTCCGCTGATGAAAGGACAGTCGCTCATAGACGACTTCATCAACAACGACAAGGGCAAGATAGAACTCAAGGAAGAACCTGAGTATGTGCCCGAAAGCAATGACACAAAAGACAGCGAAAATATGGTGGACGGAAGCTACTGCACCGAGACTTTAGCACGAATTTACATCCAACAAGGCCGTTTTGAGAAGGCTTTGGAAATAATTACGCGCTTAAATTTGATTTTTCCAAAAAAAAATGCTTACTTTGCAGACCAAATACGGTTCTTGGAGAAGCTGATACTGAACAGCAAGGCCAAAAAGCCATAAGATATAGAGCAAATAATAACAAAAAAAATAAACAACAAGATGATTTACACATTATTCGTAGTACTTATCGTACTGGTATCTATCCTGATGATTGGCATCGTGCTCATCCAGGAGTCTAAGGGAGGAGGTCTCTCTTCACAGTTCTCTTCTTCCAACCAATTCATGGGTGTTCGCAAGACTACCGACCTGGTAGAGAAAATCACATGGGGTCTGGCCGCCGTTATGGTTGTCATCAGCGTAATCTGCGCCCACACCGCTCCCAAGGCCATCACCGAGGAAAGCGTAATGGAGAAGGCAGCCACCCAGACAGAGACTACCAATCCTACCAACATGCCTGGCTTCGGCGCAACCCAGCCTACCAAGGGCAATACCCAGCAGGCTCCCGCTGCCCCCGCAGCCGAGAACAACAAGTAAGAGTTACCGACGGTACGCAATATGAGCCCGTTCTGCCCGACGCAGAGCGGGCTTTATTGTAGCCGTCCACGCCGACGGGCGCAAGAGAAGGCACAGCCTCCAGGCTGCGCAGCCCCCATGGAAGCAGAAAATACAAGGCGGCGCGAAAATAATGGGCAAAAAATTTGCAGGAAACAAATATTTCCATTACCTTTGCACTCGCTTAATGAGATTAAGCTCTAAATGGTGGCTGTAGTTCAGTTGGTTAGAGCGTCAGATTGTGGTTCTGAATGTCGTGGGTTCGAGTCCCATCTGCCACCCATAAGAAGCAGTTCTTCGGAACTGCTTTTTTTGTTTCCCCCAATCAGCCAAACACGCAGCCAAGCCCATCCCGCGCACTGCTGAGGGCTCATCCCGCGCACAGCCAAGCACATCTCAAGCACTACCAACATCATCCCACGCATTGCCGAGCCCATCCCACGCACAGCCGAGCCCATCCCGTTTACATCCAAGCCCCTACTCTGTCCCACCGCCATCGTCCCCGCAAGACGCGGAAGCACCCCACCCCGCCTGGAGCACATCCCGGCGAAGCTGGAGGGTACCTTGGCAAAGCTGGAGGGCGTCCCGGCAAAACTGGAGGGTACCTCCACGCAGCTGCTGACCACCTCGGGCAACGCGTATCGGACGATACGAGCTTCCGTATCGTCCGAAACTCGCATCCGTACCGTCCGATACGTACATCCGCGCCGTCCGATACGCGCCAGCAATGATGGTCACCACACCGCCGAACATACTCACAGCCAATGCCTTGCTGACCGTTGACGACCACAGCACAACCTCCGTGCAGCGCAGCCCTGACAACGGGCGCGATGACGCGGTCAGCGGCAGCCACATAACCACAATCCCCATCCATCCCGTTACGGGACAGATGGGGATTGCCGGCAATCGGAGAAGCAGACTACTTCATCTTCTTGTTCACAGCCTTCAAGGTGACCGAGATATTGGCCAGAACCCGCATAAAGCTCCAACTAATCAGCGAGGAGGCCAGCACCATGACCGTGGTCACAAATCCGCTGGGACTGAATATCTTGTCGTCGATGTATTGGTACTCGGGATTTTGTACCCAGACAATGTTGAATAAGCAGATAATCGAGGCGATGATGCCACATACCAATACGATGTTGGCGATAATTACGAGCGTCGTCTCTGCACCATTGCCAGAATTCTCTTCTACGGGTGCTACAGCCTTGGCTGCCACTGGCTCTGCTACAGGCTGCACCTCAGGGTCTTTTTCATTTTCTTGCATGATTACTATTGTTTTTATTGTCGTTGCTTTTGTTTATTCTTTGGGGCTGCGGTGCATGAACCTATTGTCGGCCCACAACAGCAGGACTATGACCGCCAGCGCCACAGCCACCTGAAGCAGGATGGCGCCCGGACGCTGGTCGAAGAAGCGGTCGATGTGGCGGTAGACGTGGGCGAAGAACGACTCTGCCGTATTGGCTTCGCGGATGACATTGCGATGGACGGTGATATTGAACAATATCTCGCCCATATTGTCGGCAAACCACATCTCGGGCAGATACTTCCTGCCCAGTCCGGCACGCAGCATGGCTATCTTCTGCCCATTGGTCATGGCGGGACCGTAGCGCTCGAGCAGCGAGGTGACCACAGCCGTGTTGCGGCAGGAGTCCATGATGTCCAGCACGCGGCGGTCCAGATAGATGTCGTTGACCGAGACATAGAGGTCGCCCGAGTGGCGGGCCTCAAAGCTGAAGACACGGCCGCGGTCGTGGTTGCCTTGTATCATGCGACGGTGGTCGGCATCGCGGTCGCTGTCGTAGAGCAGCGGTTCGTTGGAGGCACGTATCTGGTAGAGCAGCGAGCCAAAGACAGGCTCGACCGCCGTCCACTCCATGCCCAGCAGCCGCCGGGTCTCACCCTTGTACATGCACAGCTGCGTGAGTTGGGCTGAGCGCATGTCCTGCTTGTCCTTGCCGGCGACATCATAGGACAGTCCGGGCATCACCATGTCGAAAGGCAGCACACAGTTGTCCTTGGCACAATGGTAGAGGTCGGCCACGCGGCCATAGTAGGCACCCGACGCCGTGACCTCGACCCTGTCGCCCCGCACCACCTGTATGCCGGTGTTGGCCCAGCACTGCCCCGTGTTGTAGAGAAACACATTGCGCTCGCTGCCACAGGGTTGGGCCATGGTGATGGCTCCTTGCTCATTGATACGCTGCGAGGGGTCGAAGAAGAGCACGCCCCGGATGAAGAACGAGAGGATGACCAGCAGCAAGACGATGGCGAAGACCAGCGAGACAAAGAAGATGACAAAGTTGACGCGTGCCGACCTCACCTTGGACGGGCAGTCGGCGAGCCGCTTCACCCTCGCCCCCGACATGAGGGCTGCCGCCACGGCTGCGCCTCTATAGCAAAGCCACGGCAGGAGCATGAGCGTCTTCCACACCATACGCACCACGAGCATGGTCACCGGCAGCCGGTCGGTGGGGCGGTAGTCTATGAATGGCTTTCTGCCCCA
>ERZ780033.368-NODE-368-length-17371-cov-33.1847_pt1 | contig 17371 bp, 14 predicted proteins | sample MGYA00511024_ERZ780033 | MGnify/ENA primary metagenome ERZ780033 (study PRJEB29588, sample SAMEA2157043) | human gut metagenome | biome: human gut; feature: human-associated habitat; material: faeces | place: Denmark | collected 2008/2010 ... | reverse complement strand
TGGAGATAGGTTCAAGATTATGTAACTTTGCCTGTGAAAGGCTCCTCTTATTTGTATGCAGATATGAAATCTGCACACAAATAAGAGGCAAAGAATAAAAAACAGAGCCGTGACACAGTTCAGTTTACACTACCGCACCAATAAAAATCCATTCTCCAATTTTTCCTGTATAACAGGAGATGAAAATTAAATACCATAATATAAAGAAACCTACAGAAAAAAACAACAAAACGCAATTCCTGATATTTTTTATAACAATGGATTCACTATAAAAGGTCAAGCATAATAATAACAATAATGCAGATATATAAATTCCATTTATATAATATACACTCCACAGAATTGCCTCTATAAACCACCATATAGTATAAATATTTTTTTCATAAGTATTCATATCCATTTTCCATTACATAGCCATTGCAGTTTGTGTCGAATTCTATCGGTGAGTATTTCCTCAACGTCACAAACAGTTCATATATGTCCTTAAGTTCTTGAGTTCTTTCCAGATTAAACTTAAACTCATAAATGGCAAGTTTTCCTACAGATAAGTAAACATACCAACCATCTTTAATGTCAACCCCTGGTTTAGGAACTTTGCCTAATGTCTTTACACGGGATACACATTTGTTTAATTGTAAGATTTGACTATCCGTTAACTTTTTAGAACGATCCAAGAATATCGTATCAAAATTTATCGTAGTAGATGTTAGTTTTCTTTTGTCTATCAAATTAAACATATCATATTTGGCACTACCACAAAGGGTTCGTATAGAGTCTTTCCCATTATATGTAACTTGATAAACCTTTCTTTGCACGATAAAATAGAACATCTCACAAGACATATCAGTAGAAACGGCATCTGTTGACAATGGATTCGTTCCAGCCTTTTTATTCATTTGGCAACTTGCAAAAAAGAATAAAAGAAAAAATAGTGTTATCTTTTGCATACTTTTGATATTATTGTTAATAAAAAAGTCTTATTGCATAACCATGTTCTTTACGTAACTTGTTATCTGTATATTTATAGTTTCCTATAATTCCTGTTGTTACAAGTTCTTCTACAGGAGCACACTTTTTATACATAACTCCTAAATAATTTCGATTTGCGTAAATTTGTTTAATTTTGATATCTACAGATACTCCATTCATGTCTCTAAATCCATGTATCATTTCATGTCCTAAAGCCAAAAACGGCATATTGTTAAAAGATGAAGCATTTCCATTTTTGTCAGCAACGGTTACTTGTGTGCGCCTTATAGGATTAAAATAGACATCACTACCAGGTATCGAGGAGTTACGATTAGGATATTCTTGATTTTCATCATTAGAGAGATGATTTGTCATTTTTCCTTTGTGTGAAATTATGTCACGAACTAAATTAGTTCCTAAAGTAAGTTTTTTATGTCTATTATCCCATCTTTTATTACCATACAAAGTTACATATCCTTGTTTGTCGATATGTAAATTGTCATTTGTCAATCGTTGTAATTCCTTCAATATAGTCATCCTTGTTCTCCAGTCACCATCTATTTGTAATACTTTTCCGTCAGGATCAATAATGTTTACCGGATTATCAGCACAGAACACATACGGGCTGATATGATAATATTTCTCCGCCATTGGGTCCACACTTGTCCAACAGCCAAGTATTTGGTCATACATTCTTGCTCCATAGTCGTAGAGGCGCAGACCATGCACGAGATCCAACTCCTTGCCATTAAACTTGTAGTGCTGAAGACCAGCGTCCTCATCGCAATGGTTGTACTCGCCGAAAGTGTTGCCAAAGGGATAATAGTGATTTATCTGCAACCTATTAATCCCTGATGTTTCCTCCCTCACCACACGGTTGCTTCCCAAGTGGTCTTTCTCCACGCTGCACCATGTCAGTGTACTGTCCTGGTTCAGAAGGACATAGCGACCATTGCTCAGCACGGTGGTAGGACGACCGTAAGTTTCCGAATGATATGAAGAGTGTTGCATAGGCGTTCGGTAGGTTTTATTAATATTTTAGCGCAAATATAGCAGAAATGTAGGGACGTTGTTATTGAGACATGAGTTTTTTAAGAAAGATTAAACTATATGGCTGTTGTTGTTGGCTCCTACTTAGCGCCCATATGGAGAACTGATAGTTACAAATGCTATACATGTGTTATCATCCTTACAATCCAAAGAAACAGTCGCTTAATACTGGAGAAATCTTATCTGAACACATTCTGGAGATGAACGACCGGCCATTTTGTGCCAATGCGCCAATGCGCCAAGTGGCACAAATATAGAAAATATAGAAAAAATGGCTGAAAAACGTGGGACAGGCATGTTTGTTTATGAGGAAAAATTGTACTTTTGCAACTGAAATCAAAAAGACTTCAACTGAAAAAAAAATGTGTAACAGGAAACATAAGACTTGTGCTACAGAAACATAAGACTTGTGTCATAGAAATTAAAAGAATCGGAAAATGAAGAAAGATAAATTGCCTCTTGTTACTGCAGTTTCCAGTTTCGATGCTGTGGTCCTATGCGATGGAGATTATCCCTCTCATGCTGTGGCGCTGTCGATACTGCAGCATGCCAAATATCTGGTGTGCTGCGATGGTGCAGGTATGCATTACATTCTGCACGGCGGGACACCTGATGCTATTGTGGGAGATGGCGATTCGCTGCCTGATGACTTCAAGAGACGCTATGCCGACTTGGTGCATTTGGTGGACGAACAGGATGACAACGATCAGACGAAGGCCACGCGATTTTGTATGAAGCAAGGAATGAGGCGCATTGCCTATTTGGGATGCACGGGCAAGCGAGAAGACCATACGCTCTGCAACATCTCGCTGATCATGCGATATATGCGAGAGTGGGGGCTCGACGTGACGATGATTACCGACACTGGATATTTTGTTCCAGCTTCAGGGCTTCAGGCTTTCGAGACCTTTGCGCGGCAACAGGTGAGTATCTTCAACTTTGGCTGTACGAGGCTTTCTGCCGAGGGACACAAATGGAAGCCTTATCCCTATAAGGAATGGTGGCAGGGCGGACTCAACGAGGCTTTGGACAACGAGGTGGTGATGGATGGCGATGGCGACTATCTGATGTTTTTCACCTTCGATGCCAAAGTTCCAAAACCATGAGCAGAGTACTGGAACGAAAAAGGGGAGGCAAACCTCATCTCAAGGTCCGTCTCCCCGCTACTTATAGTTAAAAATAACCGATATTATTTGTTCAGATATTTATCTACCTGGGCAGCAATCTTTCGACCGCTTGCCATGGCTCTTACGACAAGGCTTGCACCATTGGCAGCATCGCCAGCTACAAACACATTGTCGGCAAACTCAGGCTGCTGTGGCTTCAGGAATCCCATGGCAAGGAACACGGCTTCGGCCTTGATAATCTCGGGCTTGCCTGCTTCTACCATCAGCGGACGACCGCCTTCAGGATTTGGTTTCCAGTCTATCTGTTGTACTTTGACACCTGTCAGTTTGCCGTTCTTGCCCAGGAACTCGAGTGAGTTGATGTTCCAGCGGCGTGTGCAGCCTTCCTCATGACTGGATGTAGTCTTGAGGGTGCGAGGCCAGTTAGGCCAGGGATTCTTAGGATCCTCAGGACCTTCTACAGGCTTAGGCATGATTTCTATCTGTGTCACGCTCTTGCAACCCTGTCGATGAGCAGTTCCGATGCAGTCGCTGCCCGTATCGCCACCACCGATGACAAGAACGTCCTTGCCCTTGCAGTTGACGAGCTCGTCCTTGCTGAACTCCATGCCTGCGAGGATGCGGTTCTGCTGAGAGAGCAGTTCGAGGGCGAAGTAAACACCCTTGAGCTCGCGTCCTGGAATCTTGAGGTCGCGTGCAGTAGGCGTACCAGTGGAAACCACATAGGCATCGAAGCCTTCTGGCAACTTGTTGACGTCGATGTGCTGATTGTATTTGAACTCGATGCCTTCTTCCTCGAGAAGATGCAGACGGCGGTCGATGATGCTCTTGTTGAGCTTGAAGTTAGGAATGCCGTAACGCAGCAAGCCGCCGGCGTTCTCGCGTGCCTCGAAGACCGTCACCTTATAGCCTTTATGGTTGAGCTGGTTGGCAGCAACAAGTCCGGCAGGTCCTGCACCGATGACAGCAACGGTCTTGCCGTTGCGTTCTGGTATTTCTACGCGTACATAGTCTTCAGAGAAAGCGTGCTCAACGATGGCGCACTCGTCTTCACGGTTGGTGGTAGGCTCGTGGTCCATGAGGTTGAGGGTACAGGCTTTCTCGCAGAGAGCAGGACAGATGCGGCCTGTGAACTCAGGAAAGTCGTTGGTGGAGTTGAGCAGGCGGTAAGCCAGTTCCCAGTCACCCTTGTAGAGGGCGTCGTTCCACTCAGGAGCCTTGTTGCCCAACGGACAAGCCCAGTGACAGAAGGGCACACCGCAATCCATGCAGCGCGAAGCCTGCTGTCGGCGGTCGTTGCTGTTTAATGTTTGTTCTACCTCGCTGAAGTCGAGGATTCTATCGTGTATTGGTCTATAGCCTGCTTCTTTGCGGGGTATAGTCAAAAATGCTTTTGGATTTCCCATCTTCTTTTAAAAGTAAAAGGGTAAAAAGGTAAAAAGACATTCTTGCTTGTTACTTGCTGCCATTTACTTAAACCTTTTGTTACCTTTATTATTAATTTATTTATTACTCGACATTTTACCGAAGTCAAGGCAAAGGGCTAAGGCTCTTTTTGCCTTTTTACCCTTTTGCCTTTTTACCTTTATTAATAGTCTCGCTGCATGTCTGCAATCTTCTGCTGCAGCTTCTTTACTTGCTCTTCCTGCAGCACGCGCTTATACTCGATAGGCACTACCTGGATGAAGTCTTCCACATAGTGATTCCAGTCGTCGAGCATGGTTCGGGCGAGCTTACTGCCTGTATAGAGATAATGCTGGCGGATGAGCTCGTGCAGCTCCTTGCGGTAGGTGCTGTCCTCGACGAGGTTGATTTCCACCATATCCATGTTGCAGAAGTAGTCGAAGTTGTGGTTCTTGTCCCATACGTAGGCCACACCGCCACTCATACCTGCGGCAAAGTTGCGGCCCGTCTCGCCGAGCACTACCACGCGTCCGCCTGTCATGTACTCGCAACAGTGGTCGCCAGCACCCTCGATGACAGCGATGGCACCAGAGTTGCGCACACCGAAGCGTTCGCCTACCTTACCGTTGATATACAGCTCGCCCGATGTGGCTCCATAGAGTCCGGTATTGCCGGCGATGATGTTGTCTTCGGCAGAGAAGTTGCTGCGGATAGGAGGCAGGATGGAAATACGGCCTCCTGACAGTCCCTTGGCGAAATAGTCGTTGGTCTCGCCTTCCAACTTGAAGTCGACACCCTTGACAAGGAAGGCTCCGAAGCTCTGACCGGCAGAACCCTTGAACTTCACATTCACTGTCTTGTCAGGCAGACCAGCCTCGCCATACTTGGCAGCGATAGCGCCACTGAGCATTGCTCCTGCCGCACGGTCGGTATTCTTGATGGCAAAGTCGAGGTTGACTTCCTCTTGCTTCTCGATGGCGTTCTGTGCGCCACGAACGAGCTGCTGGTCGAGCACGTTGGCAAGATCGTGTATCTGTTCGGTGGTGTGATAGAGCGATCCATGACCGGCCTCGCGATGCAACAGGCGAGAGAAGTCGAGAAGGTCGGCTTTCTGCTCGATAAACTTTGCGGTAGCGCTGTCTACGGCTTCGCTTCCCTCGTCAGGAACCACTTCCTCGTCGCTCTTGCGAACGATGAGTTCGGTATGACCGATGATGTCGTTGAGTGAGGTGTAACCCATCTCAGCCAAGTACTCGCGCACCTCCTCGGCGAGGAAGCGGAAGTAGTTGATCAGATATTTGTAGCTGCCGCGGAAGTGGGCGCGCAGCTTAGGATCCTGTGTGGCAACACCCATAGGACAGGTGTTGAGATTACATTTGCGCATCATGACACAACCCAGGACGATGAGTGCAGCAGTACCGAAACTGAATTCCTCGGCGCCGAGCAAGGCCATGAGAATGATGTCGCGTCCGCTCTTCAGCTGGCCGTCTACCTGTAGGCGAACCTGTCCGCGAAGACCGTTCTTCACCAATGTCTGCTGTGTCTCAGAGAGACCTATCTCTGGCGAGATACCGGCAAATCGCATGCTGGAAGCAGGGCTTGCACCCGTTCCACCCTCTGCACCAGAGATGACGATGAGGTCGGCCTTGGCCTTTGCCACACCGGCAGCAATGGTTCCTACGCCGCTCTCGGCAACGAGTTTTACAGAGATGGCAGCACGTGGGTTCACGTTCTTCAGGTCGAAGATGAGCTGAGCCAGGTCCTCAATACTGTAGATGTCGTGATGAGGTGGTGGCGAGATGAGGCTGATGCCAGGAATAGAGTGGCGTGTCTTGGCGATGACCTCGTTGACCTTAAAGCCAGGCAACTGTCCGCCCTCACCAGGCTTGGCACCCTGTGCCACCTTGATCTGTATTTCCTCGGCATTGACGAGGTATTCGGTTGTCACGCCGAAACGTCCCGAAGCCACCTGCTTGGTTTTGCTGGAGAGGCTGATGCCATCCTGAGTAGAATGGAATCGCTCGTTGTCCTCGCCTCCCTCACCCGTGTTGCTGCGTGCACCGAGGGCGTTCATGGCCAGAGCCATAGCCTCGTGGGCTTCCTTTGAGAGGGCTCCGAAGCTCATGGCTCCGGTGACGAAGTGCTTCACGATTTCCTCTACAGGCTCTACCTTGTCGATAGAGATAGGATTCTTGCGGAAGGCGAAGAAGTCGCGGATGAAGATAGGCTCCTGCTTGTTGTCGACAAGATGGGTGTATTTCTTGAACAGCTGGTAGTCGCCCTTGCGGGTGGCAAGCTGCAGAGTGGCTATAGTTTCAGGATTCCAGGCATGCTTGATGCCGTCCTTGCGATAGTGGAACTGTCCCATGCTGGGCAGGAAGTCGAGCTTCTTGGTGGCGAAGGCCTTGTCGTGCAGCAGGATGGCGTCGCGGGCGATGGTCTCAAGACCTATACCGCCGATGGTGCTTACCTCTGTGCCGAAATAGTTCTTCAGCAGACTCTCGCTCAGACCGATGCTCTCGAAGATCTTGGCTCCGCGATAGCTGCGGATGGTGGAGATTCCCATCTTGGCCATGATCTTGAACAGGCCTTTCTTCACAGCCTTGATGTAGTTCTGTTCGGCTGTGTGATAGTCTTCTTGTATCTTGCCCTTCTTTACCAGGTCGTCGAGGATGGCGTAGGTGAGGTAAGGGCAGAGTGCTGATGCGCCATAGCCCAGAAGCAGTGCGGCGTGCATCACCTCGCGAATCTCACCGCTCTCTACGATGAGGGCTGTCTGTACGCGCTTGCCGGCGTCGATGAGATAGTGGTGTACGGCGCTCACGGCGAGCAATGATGGGATGGCTGCATGAGTGGCGTCGACATCGCGGTCGCTCAGGATGATGTAGTTGTAACCGTCATCAACACTCTGGGCTGCCTGCTTGCACAGCTCGTCGAGAGCCTCGTGAAGACCTTCCTCGCCCTTGGCAGTCTCGAACACCATGTGGAGCTTGACGGTGTTGAAGCCCTTGTAGCGTATATTCTGCAGAATGTCGAGCTGGGTGTTGGTCAGGATTGGATGTGGCAGGCGAACCATCTTGCAGTTGCTCTCGTCGGGATTCAGGATGCCTGAACCCACACGGCCGATGTACTCGGTGAGACTCATCACGAGGTTCTCGCGGATGGAGTCGATGGCAGGGTTGGTGACCTGTGCGAACTGCTGACGGAAGTAGTTGAAGAATATTTGTGGCTGGTCGGAGAGCACAGCCAGTGGCGTGTCGTTACCCATAGAGGCTGTAGGCTCCTGACCCTTGGTGGCCATCGGGATGATGGTTCCATCGATGTCTTCCTCGCCGAAGCCGAACTCCAGTTCCTTGCGGGTGAGGTTCTCTATGGCGTTCTCCACCTTGCGGCCGCTGCGGAGTTTCTCCAACTCGATACGGTTGGTGTTGAGCCACTGACGGTAAGGATGCTGGGCAGCCAGACGCTCCTTGATTTCGCCATCGTAGTATATCTTGCCTTCCTGGGTGTCGATGAGGAGAATCTTACCAGGCTGCAGACGACCTTTCTCTGCCACCTCGGAAGGATCGAAGTCCATGACGCCCACCTCGGAAGCCACTACCATCATGTCGTTCTTGGTGATGGTGTAGCGGGCAGGACGAAGACCGTTTCTGTCGAGCATACCGCCGGCATAGCGTCCGTCGCTGAAGAGCAGAGCGGCAGGTCCGTCCCAAGGTTCCATCAGGATAGAGTGATACTCGTAGAAGGCCTTGAGGTCTTCAGAGATAGGATTCTTGTCGTTGAAGCTCTCTGGCACCATGACAGCCATGGCGTGAGGCAGCGACAAACCGCTCATCACGAAGAACTCGAATACATTGTCGAGGCTGGCAGAGTCGCTCATGCCAGGCTGTACGATAGGCGAGATTTCGCGAATGTCGCCCAAAGCCTCGCTGCTGAGCACACTCTCGCGTGCCTTCATCCAGCCGCGGTTGCCTCGTATGGTGTTGATCTCACCGTTGTGGCAGAGCAGACGGAAAGGCTGAGCCAGGCTCCATGTTGGGAAGGTGTTGGTAGAGAAGCGTGAGTGGACGAGAGCCAGACCGCTGGTAAAGTAATTATTGGTGAGGTCGGGATAATACTGGCGCAGCTGCAGGCTGCTCAGCATACCCTTGTATACGATGTTCGAATTGGACAACGAACAGATGTAGAAGTCAGGATCGCTGATGCGCTTCTCGATGCGTTTGCGTATGAGGTAGAGGATGCGCTCGAAGACAGGCACCTTGTCGTCGGTGACGCCTGTGATGAACACTTGTTTGATGGCGGGCTCATTGCTCAGTGCGGCCTCTCCCAGACACTCTGGGTTGGTAGGCACGTTGCGCAGATGCATGAGCTGCAGTCCCTCGCGCTCTATCTCCTCGATCATGATGGAGAGGATGTCCTGCTGTTTCTTTTCGTCTTTAGGCAGGAAGATGAGGCCTGTGCCATATTTGCCTTTCTCGGGCACAGGAATACCTTGAAGAAGAATAAACTCGTGCGGAATCTGGAGCATGATACCGGCACCGTCGCCCGTCTTGTTGTCGGCACCCTCAGCGCCACGATGGCGCATGTTCTCGAGTACCTTCAGGGCATTGTCTACCAGCTCATGGCTCTTGTTGCCGTGGATGTTAACCACCATTCCTACGCCACACGCATCGTGCTCATAGGTTGAACTGTACAATCCTTTTTCCATTTCTTGTTCGTTTTATATTTATCGGTTATTCTATACAATGTTAAATATTGAAAGTCAAGTGATTGAATGATGAATCAGGCTTATGACATTGAGCATTTGAATCTTCATTCTTCACTTATTTATATGCCTGTTCGTGCACTCCGGCTACAGCTCGTCCGCTGGGGTCATTCTGGTTCTTGAATGAGGCGTCCCATGCCAGTGCTTCGGCGGTAGAGCAAGCCACACTTGGCACGCTTGGCACGCTGCGGGCAGCGCTGTCGCTGGGGAAATGCTCGGCGAAGATAGAGCGATAGTAGTATTCCTCCTTGTTCTGTGGAGGGTTGATGGGGAATCGCTCGGCGGCATGAGCCATCTGCTCGTCGCTTACTGCCGAGGCGGTGATCTGTTTCAGCGTGTCTATCCACGAATAGCCCACACCGTCGGAGAACTGCTCTTTCTGTCGCCATGCCACCTCTTCGGGCAGCAAGTCGGCAAAAGCATCGCGTACTACTTTCTTCTCGATGGTCTTGTCGGGACACATCTTCAGCACGGGGTTCATGCCCATGGCCACGTCGAGGAACTCCTTGTCGAGGAAGGGCACACGGCCCTCGATGCCCCAGGCAGCCAGACTCTTGTTGGCTCTCAGACAGTCGTAGAGATAGAGTTTGCCAAGCTTGCGGACGGTTTCCTCGTGGAAGGCCTTGGCGTCGGGTGCTTTGTGGAAGTAGAGATAGCCGCCAAACACCTCGTCGGCTCCCTCGCCCGAAAGCACCATCTTGATGCCCATGCTTCGGATGACGCGTGCCAGCAGATACATAGGTGTAGAGGCGCGCACGGTGGTGACGTCGTAAGTCTCGATGAAGTAGATGACGTCGCGGATGGCATCGAGTCCTTCCTGTATGGTGTAGTTGATTTCGTGATGCACGGTTCCGATGTGCTCTGCCACCAATCGGGCTTTAGCCAGGTCGGGAGCGCCCTTCAGTCCTACGGCGAAGGAGTGCAACCGTGGCCAGTAGGCTTGTGTCTCGCCTCCGTTCTCTACACGTATGGCAGAGAATTTCTCGGCAACGGCCGAGATGACCGAAGAGTCGAGTCCGCCGCTGAGCAGCACTCCGTAGGGCACGTCGCTCATCAGCTGTCGCTTCACCGAAGCCTCGAGTGCGTCGTGTATCTGTTCGACGGCACCCTGCTCCTGTGGTGCAGCCTCTGCCAACTGTTCGGCAGCTTTCTTGCTGTCGTCGATGTTGTATTTCTTTTGCATGGAAGCATACTCAAACCAGTCGCGTGTGTAGTAGCGCTTCATGCCTGGAGTCTTGCTGTAGTAATAATGTCCTGGGAGGAAAGGCTCGTAGTGGTCGCACTGTCCTTCGAGTGCCTTGAGTTCGGAAGCCACCATCACCTTGCCGTCGTTGTCGTAGCCGATATAGAGTGGAATCACGCCGATGGGGTCGCGTGCAATCAGAAACTCGTCGTGCTCTGCGTCGTAGAGGGCGAAGGCAAAGATGCCGTTCAGCTCTTCGAGCATCTGGCAGATGCGTGCATGTACGGCGTCCTCGCCTTGAAAGATTAGTGTGGCGAAGTCGGTGTCGGCACGCATCTCGCGATAGAGCGACAGAATCACCTCGCAGTCGCTGCCTGTCTGATATTGATAGTGTCCGGCAAACCGTGAGCGGATGTCCTGATGATTGTAAATCTCGCCGTTTACGGCAAGTACTTGTTTCTTGTCGGGTGAGAAGAGGGGCTGTCGACCGCTTTCTGGGTCTACGATACTCAGGCGCTCATGAGCCAGGATGGCTGAACCACCGCAGTAGATGCCGCTCCAGTCTGGTCCGCGATGGCGGATTTTCTGACTCATGCGCAGTGCTTGCTGTCGCAGTTCGGGAGTTTGCTCCTGAATGTTGAAGATAGATACGATTCCACACATAATAGCTTTTCCTTTCTTTTACGGTTATTTATAACACTTTGCTAAGTATTGGGTGCAAAATTACTACAATTTGATATATTAAAGAAAAATTTACTTACAATTTGTGTTAGTTTTGTGCGCTTTGTTTTAATCTTGAAGCTATTATTGCTGTCTTGCTTTTATATTGTAAGCGTTCTGCTGTTTATGCATTACAATTTGAAAGTTTGTTTCAAAATTAAGAGAAAAATCAAAGAGTCTTTTAAAAAAACAGATGCCGACAGTTCGGGGGGAACTATCGGCATCTTTGCCATTGCCTTCAAAGGTGTGAAGGCTTTGTGATTTAATCAAGAAATAACTTAAAAACCCAATATGCGTTTTTCATTATGGCTGGAGAGTGAAGCCTACCACAAAGTAAGCCTTCTGTGAACTTGGGTTGGCTGCCACCTGGGCAAAGACGGGAACCGAGAAGCTGTCGGTGATTTTCAAGTCCTTGGTTGCCTTTACAGCCACGTTGGTCACAGCGAATCCTGAGGCGTCAGCATAATAGTCTGTGGCATAAGGAACAGCGCCTAAAGTGCCCTGCCAGTCAAGACCAGCGAGACGGAATGGCACTGTGGCTTCCACATAGGAAGAATAAGCGCGGTCGCCGTCTTTGTTCAGACCGTCATGACCTGCAAAGTTGGTGTACCAGTTGAGCGCTACAGGACCGAAGTCATAACCTACGTTAGCCTCGAATGTATGGGCTGTCTTGTGGGCATCGTAGAGGAAGTAGCGTTCGCCCTCTGTGTTGAAATAGTAGTCTGTCACGCCGATGTGGAAACCGCCTGTCTGATAAGTCAGGGTGAGGTCGAACTCCTTGGTGTCTTCCCATTTGGAGAGTCCTACGCTTCCCCATGCTGTGAGCGAGAGACCTTTCCAGCTCAGTCCGAGTGTAGGCTGCAATGACACCTGTCCACATTCCTGACCACGCCAGATGTACTGGCTTACAACATCGGCAGCTACATTTGCCTCAATCTTATCCTGTGCCTGTGCACCCGTGGCGCATGCTGCCAATGTGAGTGCCAACAATCCAATCTTCTTCAAACTTTTCATACTCATTCTTTTTTATGTGTTAATACTCAGTTTCCTAAGGTTGTGGCAGCTGCTCATCTTCTGTTGATCGCAGCAGCTGCCCAATCTTTATTTCTTATTTCTCGTATACTCCAGTTGCCACAGATTAGTTGTAGCAACTCTCGCCGTGCTCGTAGATATCGAGACCTTCTTCCTCGATTCGCTTGTCAACACGCAGACCGGCAATCTTCTTGATGCCCCAGAAGAGGATGATACCTGTTACGGCTGCCCAAATGTCGATGGTGATGATACCGAAGCACTGTGCACCGAAGAATCCGAAGCCATCGCCGTAGAAGGCGCCGCCGTCGATGGCGAAGAGACCTGTCATCACTGTACCGAAGATACCGCATACGCCGTGTACTGAACTTGCACCTACAGGGTCGTCGATGTGGAGTTTGGTATCGATAAACTCGATAGAGAACACGAGGATGATACCTGCCAAGAGACCGATGATGGCTGCACCCAATGGACTAACCAAGTCGCAACCTGCAGTGATGGCTACCAAACCTGCCAAGATACCGTTCAGAGTCAGTGAGAATGAAGGCTTGCCATACTTGATCCAAGAGGTGAACATCGTTCCAAGACCGCCGCAGACGGCTGCCAGGTTGGTGGTCAGGAACACGTGGCTGATGGCTACGCGGTTTACTTCGCCAGAAGCAGCGAGCTGAGAACCAGGGTTGAATCCGAACCATCCGAACCAGAGGATGAATACACCGAGGGCAGCAGCCATGAGGTTGTGACCAGGGATGGCAGTGCTCTTGCCGTTGCGATACTTGCCCAGACGAGGGCCAAGGCAGATGGCACCTACCAATGCCAATACACCACCTACGCTGTGAACAATGGCAGAACCTGCGAAGTCGTGGAAGGCAGCACCAAAGGTGTTCATCATGAATGACCCTGCGTCAGCGTTGCAAAGCCAGCCGCCACCCCATGTCCAGTGACCCTCGACAGGGTAGATAATCAATGAGATGAAGAATGAATAAATGCAGTACATGGAGAACTTGGTACGTTCTGCCATAGCTCCTGACACGATGGTGGCGCTGGTGGCGCAGAATACGGTCTCGAACATCAGGAAGCCCTCTACTGGTAAGTCGCCTTTATAGAAGGTGAGGTCGCCAAAGTTAGGCATTCCGATGAAGCCAGCTCCGTCGCTGCCAAACATAAATCCGAAACCTACGAACCAGAAGAGAACCGAACCGACCATGAAGTCGACGAAGTTCTTGAACAAGATGTTCGCGGTGTTTTTACTACGGGTGAAGCCCGCCTCGCAGAGGGCAAAGCCCGGCTGCATGAAAAAGACCAACATGGCTGCCAACAGCATCCACACGGTATCTAATGAAATTCCTAAATCCTGTACACTCATAATCTTTTTACTGTTTAGTGTGTAGTGACTGTTGTCTTGTCGGGCTTTCGCCCTCACTACACAAGATTAATTAAAAACTTTAAGAAAACGTTTAATGCCTTGCCTTCGTTTGAAGTACTTGTGTTGTCCTTTGTTTGTAATGTAGTCCTTACAAGGAAACACTAAACATTGAATATGAATCACTATTTCTCCTGCTCGGCATTATAGAGGGCGATGTCGCCTCGCTCGCCTGTACGGATACGGATAGTGTCCTCTACAGGGATGACAAAGATACGACCATCACCAATCTCGCCTGTGCGGGCAGCCTCCTGGATGGCATTGATAGTTTTCTCTACGTTTTTGTCACGTACAACGATATTCAACAGTACGCGCTCGATGCTGCTCGTGTCGTACATCACACCACGATAGATGCGTGCCTGTCGCATTTTACCTTCGCCACGTACATCGTAGTAAGAGAACCACTCGATGTCGGCTGCAAGCAATGCTTCCTTCACATCCTCGAACTTGGTCTTACGGATGATTGCTTCAATCTTTTTCATAACTAATCTCTCCTATTATTATAGATTTATAACTATTTGTTTTGTTTCTTTTGTAAAATGATAACAGTATGTATGTTTACGACTGCAAAATTACAACATTTTGATAATTATTTAGTGATAATAACTTACTTTTTGTTGTTGAGTATTTAATTTGCTTTCAATAAGAAACTATTTTACTTGCTATAGTTGACAAAGTGAAAGTAAAATAGTCTGTTTTGATTTCGTTTTGATATTTTTCGTCTTTTTCTCGTTATCGCCTTCTTTTGGGTAATTTCAATTGTACACTTCTATAACTTCTGAACTTGCGAAAGTTGAGTATATATATAATAAGGAGTTGACTCCTCAAATTAAACTCCTTGACTCCTTTTTCGAAATTTCTTCGAAAAAAATGCCCAAAAAGTATATAGCTGAAGAAAAAAAGTAGTATATTTGCGACAGGAAAATGAAAAACAACAATGGGATAGGAAAATTAAGGTAGGAGTGTAGATGGATGCAAACCCACTAAGACTCTCGATGTGGTGGTGTCGGAAGGCAACTCGTCGAGCGCAGTTTGTGTCGTAATCGTCCTGTCTCTGTATGATGACAAGAGGCTACTGCAAGCAAAATAGTTTCAAGTTCTTGTACTTAGAAAAGCGAAAATGACTAATGACTAAAAAATAACAGTTAAATGATGGTTTATATGTTGTGTCCGTCCTGTTGTTTCCCCGATTCTGGTGGCCGGGCCTTTGTCTGCGGGAGAGGCGGATCTTAAGAAATAGTTGGGGCATTTGTTACAGCCCTTGTGTCGGGTGTCTTGTTGGTTGCCCGATGTCGTCTGTCGGCCTTGGAGTAGTGCTCTTTTGGGGTCTTAATAGATGACCGGCGTTGGTCGTCTATTGTGACCGACCTTGGTCGTAATAGATGCCCCCTGAGAGGCTCTTGTCACACTTCCTTTGGTTGACGATGCAAAGAAAATGCAAACGAGCGCAATGAAAGCTTGCTTTCAAATTGCCGAGTGCAGGTTTTCTTCTGCAAAGATACAACAAAAAGCAACTTTTTGCAATAGTTTGTTCGGACTTTGTGCTAAAAAGTGCCCATATTTTTGCTATTTATACTGATTATTAAGCAGTTATAAAACTATTAAATATAAGCCATCTTAAAAGGGAAAGTGTGTCATTTTTGTCAAAGTCATTTTTGTCATTTTCAAAAAGCAAAACACTTTTTCTCCTCTATAAAGAATATATATAAATATATATTTATATATATTCTTTATAGAACATTTTTTCATTTTCAAAATCGAAAATGACAAAAATGACTTTGACAAAAATGACAAGATTAGGACTTCTGGTAAAATATAACAACATTTCTTGTTGATGTGTGTGGATGGAGAATACTTGTTGTGAAGTTTTGTGAATATCATTTTTTTTGTTCTTGGAATGGTAGGGAAAGAGTGCGAGAAAATGGCTGAAAATCTATTTTTGGCGGTTTCATCGGTCAAACTTCCGAGGCGGTGGAGCTGTTTTTCGTCTTGGAACTTTGTTGTGACAGAGCTGTTGCTTATCAGTGGGTGCAGTTGGGTGGGGCGGATTTTTTGTCGGGAATGTCTAAAAACTTTACAAAAACAGAATGACGGGGAAATGGCAATCGTGACAAAAGTCTGGTGTCTTCAGATTTGATAAGGATGCAGTGTGGCAAAAAATGGTGAATCTTTGCAGAAAATTAGCTGCATTTCGGCAAAAAAATCAAGCAAACTTGATGTTTTGCGCTCGTTTTCCATTATCTTTGCAGAAGAAAAGTAAGATTTATGGGAAGAAATAAATACTCACAGGCAGAAATCAGCCAGATAGGAAAGTTGCTGCGCCTCAAGAATGCGGGAAACCGACTGCAGCAGAAACAGATACGTCACGACCTGCGTGTCGACTACGAGTTTAATATCTCCGACTTCAATGAGCCGGGCAAAGCCTTCGGTGAGCAGGAGTTGCAAGACGCCATCAAGCGAGGAGCTATCGTGATCCTCGACGATGCTACTATTGAAGCAATGAAGGCGAAACGTGCGCGCGACAAGGCTCGCGATGAGGCTGAACGCGAGCAGCAGGCCATCGCTGAGGGAGAGCAGACCGACTGGAAAGAGGCGATGAAGCAGTGGAAGGAATATTATAAGTAATTGAAATTTTTTACTTCTTTTACTTCTTTATTATCAAAAGTTGATTAAATTATCATCGAATTCAAATATGTCAACAGTAAAAATCAAGACTACAGAGGGCGACATCATCGTGCGCCTCTACGACGAGACTCCTCGTCATCGTGACAACTTCATAAAATTGGCTAAGGAAGGATACTTCGACGGCACACTTTTTCATCGTGTCATCAAGGACTTTATGATTCAGGGCGGCGACCCCGACAGCAAGAACGCTCCCAAGGGAAAGATGTTGGGAACGGGCGGCCCCGACTATACGATTCCTGCCGAGATAGACTGTCCACACCTGTTTCATAAGCGTGGCGCCCTGAGTGCTGCCCGCTTGGGCGACGAGGTGAACCCACAGCGCGAGAGCAGCGGAAGCCAGTTCTACATCGTGTGGGGTAAGACTTATCGACAGAACGAGCTGCGCCAGATGGAGAAACAGATGGCGATGCAGGCCGAGCAGAATGTCTTCAACGAGTTGGCCCGCGAGCATCACGATGAAATCATGAACCTGCGCCGCAGCCGTGACCGTGAGGGACTGATGAAACTCCAGGACGAGCTTGCCGACGAGACGCGCAAGCGTTGCAGGGAACAAGGCTATCCCAAGTTTACTGATGAGCAGACCAAGGCTTACACCGAGTTGGGCGGCACGCCTTTCCTCGACGGACAGTACACCGTGTTTGGTGAAGTGGTAGAGGGGCTCGATGTTGTGGAGAAGATTCAGAATTGCGAGACTCTTCGCGATGACCGTCCCAAAGAGGATGTCGTGATGCAGGTCGAAGTGGTCAATGAATAAAGGAAATATTTTTTATCAAGAATTTTAGAATTCTGTGATAAAAAACAATTACTTAAATTCTTGACAAGAAACAATTTCTCAAATTCTTGGCAAGAATAAATCTCGACCTGTATGGTTGGAATTACGCAGCACGCCCTGAAAGGGCAGAAGCTCTTAGCCCAGGGCAACGCCCTGGGTTATTATGTTCGCAAACTTGTCGCCCTGTAAGGTAGGGTGTTCAAAATCCGTTTAAAATCCGACGCATTTTTTACCTATGGTATTG